>AUXO013266174.1_pt1 | contig 28014 bp, 54 predicted proteins | sample 768731 | NCBI WGS metagenome assembly AUXO01 (sample SAMN02715735, study PRJNA202380) | gut metagenome | biome: sheep rumen | host: Ovis aries | place: New Zealand: Palmerston North
CAGATGTCGTATTTATCATCGTCGCCTTGGATGAAGATTTTGTAGTTACCCTCGAATGTCATTTTCAATGTTCTCCTTATCAGATGAATTCTTCGTAGCACAAGCCGTTATCACTAGTATAGTAGACATGCCTGAATCCCAGATCCCTCAGCGCCTTGGAGCATGCTTTGCAAGGCCTAGCCATCGCCAGGGTTCCGTTCCGATGTTCCCTATACACTAGTATGGAAAGTTTCTTATAGTCCGGCAGTTTGTCGTAATATTGTTGTAGTAGTTTATGGATGCAGTTCATCTCGGCGTGAGCCGAATGCTTTCTCCACTTATGAGCATCCGGCGCTTTGAACCTATTGTAGTATCTCTGCATCGGAATCTCTTTGTCTGTATTGCAGGCGTAACAGTAAATCTTATGCTTGTCGAAGATGACGGCGCCTAGATGATACTCACGCACATCGCTCACCTTGCTAGTGGTCTTCGCTATGCGCAGAGCTGTCTTCAGCTTGCAGTTGATGTTCAGATGGTATTCCATTGGTTAGTCCTCTTTCACTTTGACGATGTAACAATGGCATTCATCATCCGTATCCCGTTCCTGTTCTCGGATCCGACGACGAGCTTCTTGCTTAGTGGAATATACGCCGAGGGATTCGGGATAACCGTCGTAATCATCAATGACTTCGTATTTCATATAAGGTCTCCTTTAACCTACAACTTATTATACGATACTTTCTAAGGAATGTAAACGACGAATTAAAAGAGAACCGCAATTGGGTTCTCTTTGTTTTAACTATTCACCAGTATATGGTTCGTATCCTAACGGAGCGTCACTGTCGTCGTCTTTGATGCAAGGATAGCATTCACCCTTCAGTCCTTTGATGACGAAGTACTCTGCGCCGAATGGATGGTCTTTGTTGACGTTCTTACTAGGGTCGAAGTAAACAGGGTCAACACCTTCCCAGGAATGAATGTTATATCCGATGACATTATAGTCGTCGTCTAATACTTTCTCCCATTCGGTCACACCACTTTCCAATAGACTTTCGATTTCGTTTCTATTTTCATAGGTGCATTTAACTGCTTCGATAGGAATTGGTTTCTTAATGAACTTCATGACTCACCTCTTATATTATTTTATACGGTTTAAATTTCCGTATTAAACTCGTCTTCTTTTATATAATAGTCTTCGCTCTCGCAACAGTTGTAATAGCAATAGTCCACATACTTCAGCTTGAAAGGGTCGACGTCGGGAATCACTTGTTCGAATATCTTCTTATACTTCTCCTGCTCCGTAGGACTTAATAGTCTATTCCTGCCGAAGTCTCCGGACTCTCTGCCGTATGTGCTGTCTAATACCAACGACAAGTAGTAATTGCAATCGCCTTTGCCGGCGTAATCGACCATGGCTTCTATTTCGAAGTAAGGATACTTCTTATCACAGTTGTTCTTCAAGGCGTCAGGAATCTTTTCTTCTAGGTCCCAAGCGTCTTTGATTCCTAGCTTAGTGCAGTCGACAGGATACATCACCGCTTTGTTATGAACGTAATCACTCATGATATTATTCTCCTTCGCAGTTGATGGTGGCGATTACCTTGCCGTCTTTCTTTGCAGTGATGGTCAAGGTAGAAGTATACCAACCATTCTGACAGGAATAGCAAGGAACGAAGTAGCCGTTGATTCTGAAGCCGTAAGGTTCCACTGATTCTAACTTCAAGGTTTCTGCAGTGATAGTTTTATCCTCGAAGAATCCAGTGTCTTCTAATGCAGACCAGTCGGCGTAGTTATAGCAGTCGTTAGGTCCGGAGTTCTCGTCTCCGTCGAAAGTGATTTCGGTTCCATCAGACAAAACCAATACGTCGGCGTTGTCTCTCTTCTCGTAATAGTTAGGATTCTTTATGGTCAATCCATTTAAGATTGCAGTCATTTTCATATTAGTAGCCCCACCTTTCTTTATGGCGTCTTTCACGCTCTTCTTTTTCTTTTATTTGTTTGTCCAACCAAACGTATGGGTCGGCACGAGTATCGTCGATTTCTTCTATCTCAGGTTTCCATTTGCTTGTGTAGATGTATGGGTCATCCATAGTCTTAGTCTCTTCTGGAAACGCCTTATGGAATTTGTCTACGAACGCTTGAGCTTCTTCTCTAGTGTCGAATACCCACTCGTCGTCGTGACTCATGTCTCCGGCTCCGATTAGATACGAAGTAGTTACTTTGTATTTCATATTCTTTATCTCCTTTGTGCAGTTAGTTTAGGACTATTATGTTCTTGCATATAAGTTAGCATCTTATGGAAGTCATCACCTTGCCAATTAATTCCAATAGTATATTCTATATCGTCGGTCTTCTTGTCCTTAAGATATAGTCTATAGAAACCATAGGCATCTTTATTCTCGCTTAACTCCCATCTGAAGTTGTTGATGAAGTAGTCTTGCCAAGCACCTAAATAAGCGGCGTCCAAGACTTTGGCAGTGACATAGTTATTATCAAAGAGGAACCATTTATGTTTCTTAGTTAGAATCATGTTTGTGCCCCTTGTTCATTCTATAGATTCTACCAGGAATAACGAACCTAGTATTACATTCGTCACAGCATCTGGCATCAGCATCAAACTCTGCTTCAAAGATTTCACCTTCTGGAGTCTTCCAAACAGCGCCTTGAGGATTATTGCCATAACCATTAATTTCGATTCCGCAGATACAACATTTCATAACTTAGTCTCTCCTTATCTTCTATAAATATTATACCATATAAATATATATTTGTAAACAATTATTTAATAAAAGTTCTAACCACATAGTCTGGGGCGATCCACATCCGGATTCTTAAACCACTAACTCCACTAAATAGTCGTTCTTCTAGGCGCATCGGGATCCCCGCAGGATACTGCATAGGTCAAATCGTCCTAATTATGTCTTACCGACAGGTCGAATCGTACCGCCGAATCGTACGGATGACAGCTAAATTCTACTATTTAGTGGTTTATTTGATTCTTCGGCGATCCCCAATTTCTTTCCCAACCTCATGGTAACGTATTCTCTTGGAATTGTAAATACTTTTTTGCAAGATACTCCTGATGCTAATCCGAGGGGGGCCATCCCAAAAAGCTTTATCCACTATTTAGTGAAAAATCATGATGAATCCGATCTCCCAGATTCATCATGACCTACGTGCGGAACTTCATAAATAAAAAAGACGTGGAATTAACCACGTCTTGGAAGTTTTTCAATCAAGTCTTCGATTGTAGTTTCGTAACCTAACAATTCTTTTGAGTATTCTTTTTGTTTGTCGAACGAGACTTTGAACTCTTGTTGCTTCGATAACTCTTCTAAGTCCGAATTCATGAAGAAGGTTTCGTTTGCTTTGAGTAAGTCCAAGATGTTCGATTCGACTGTTTCGAGTTTGGACTGAACTTCCATTACCTTCATCATTAACCCAACTTCATCATTGGTGTATCCGGGTTTCTGGTTAATCATCAACCATACTTTGCAGATTATTTGTTTGGCTTTAAGTTCGAAGAATTGTTTTACCAATTGTTTTTCATTTTCGTTCATTTTTAATTACCTCTCTTATCTTCATTTATATTATACCAAGATATTAGAACTTTGTAAACGTTTTTTTATAAAAAGTTTTCAGAACCATTCGGCGTGGGGGTACCATCCGGCTTCGGCTTATCCACTTCTTTAGTGGTTTTTTCCGAAGCTTCCGTACTCCCCGATCTCATGATAACATGTCCTGTGAGAAATGTAAATAAAAAAGAGTTCTTACGAACTCTCAAGTTATTCAAGACTTATCGAACTTGTCTTTTCTTTGGTGTGTAATACATTCCATGAAGAACGACATCTTGACATAATTGGTCAATCTCTTCTTTTGTTTGACAATTAGATAGATTGGTTCTAAATCTAGCTTTGGCTTTTGCCTCAATAAAAGCTGGCTCAATGATATTATTAATCCATTGTTTCATTGTCTCGACTGAAGTATTTCTATCTTTGATGAGAAGTTTGATGTTATAACAATTCTCTCTTAATTCTTTTGAATAACATCCATTAATTTTTGTTAAGTTCATAATTTCTAATATCCTTTCTTTCTTAACTCTATATATATTATATCATTATAACATTACTTTGTAAATAAAAAGTTGGTTTTTATGCCAACTTATTTTTGAAGAAGTTTTGAATGACCTCATGTAAGAGTTCTTGTTTAACATCTTCAGGGGTGAAGTCATTAATCTTTTTAGTAGTGATGCCAAGACTGATGCTTTGACCTCTAACGTTATGTCCGAAGACTTCGGCATAACCGTCTTCCCTCATCTCAGCGGAGTAAGACTTGAACTCGAACTTATTGTCTACAGCTTGAAGCTCTCTCGCCTTCTTCACTAACTTAAGTAAATCAACTTTCATCTTCGCCGTGATCTCTTCGACCTTTTTGATTTGGTCTTCTGCTTGTTCAAGCGTGACGGTCTCTAAATCGAATGAACCATTGAAGTCGCTTACCTTCGGCCAAACGACTATAAGAGATAAATCTTTTCCATCCCAATTTTGTTCAATGCAGATGTGACCAAATACACCATATTCATCTCCATATTCTTTGATATAGAAGATTTCGTTGTCTGGTTCGCATGCAGAATGGTTTTCTTTTTTGAACCCAATTCTTTTCAAGAAGTCTTTGAATGGTTTGTTGAAGATTAATGTTTCCATTATAGATTACCTACTTTCTTATAGAAGTCGTCGTTGAGATTGATTTGAACCCCAACCAATTGTAGAATACCGATGATGCTTTCTAATGGAACTCCGACGGTTTCGGTAGAATAACTTGTGCTCCATGTTTCGGAATTGTTATGAGCAACCAATGCTGGCACTTTGACATATAACTTTCCATATCTGTTTTCGATTTCGATGTTGTCCATAAAATATAATTCTCTCTTTCTTTATTTATATTATACTATGTTAAATTAACTTTGTAAATATTATTTTTAATTTTATATTCCGCGACCAGAATCATGTGCATCGGCGGATCCCCAACATCGGCGAAATCCCACTAATTAGTGGAAATAGCCGAAGCTTTCGATCCCCCATCCGATTCAGGTCTATGATTCTGACGCCTAAAAAGAAAGGGGACCTTGATTGCTCAAGGTCCTAGGAAAGAAGAGAGTGTATAGTTTTAACAAATGTCTTCTGGTTTGTTACCCCAATAAGTTCCATAAGTATTGGCAGTATATGTAACGGTTGTTTTATAACCGGCTTGATTAACTTCTACAACAACACCATTATAATCGATTGATTTGACTGGAACTTGTTTTGTAGGATTTGATTTGATATAGATGTAGCCTTGTTCGAATGCTTCTACAAGTTTCTTAGTTTCCATTGTATCTAGCCTCCATTATACTATACGACATACACCTATAATTTTTTAATATTATTTTTGAATGTCGTTTATGGGCGTTTGTGTTTTGACACCCATGAGTTACGCGCTTTTCTAGCTTTTGATTTATATGACATATTCATTCACCTCACAATTAACGTTATATCATGTATTTAACTTTTTGTAAATACTTTTTTAATATTTTTATTCGAGCACGACTTTCTTGGCGAAATCTTCTGGCTTGGTATCCCCGCCTAAGAGATTCATGATTTCAGAGATGACGGCTGGAAGTTTGACTTTGACTATTTCCTCATACATCTTCTGGTCTTTGATGACGTCGTAGCAATCGTTCGTAGTAATGTGACTTCCGCCGATGTGGAATAGGTCAGCCGCCTTTCTAAGAGTGTAGAAGGTCTTCGCTAATTCCAAGAGTCTCCACATCTCTTTGTCGGAATTCAACACGGTCTTCTTGAAGATTCTCTTGAACACCTCAGGTCCAAACGCGCCGTCGCACTTCAAGAACATAGAATCGAAGTGGGAATGAGAACTGATATCCTTCGATCTTTCTGGCTGTCTGTTGTTAGTGAAGGTCTCGACATAAAGTCCGCCCCAATACCAACCGCAATCGAAGTTAGGCTCTTCAATATAATGGTTTATTCCATCTGCATCTTGGCCAAGTAAGTAGTTCTTCTTGCCAAATACTGTAACAATTTTCTTTTCCATGTTATCTTCTCCTTAATCTAAGTCCATGTAGAACTTAACTTTCTTCGCTATGGCCTCGAGGTCTGACTTGCTGATTTCAACATCTTCGGTTTCTTTGTCCGCTTCATCGCCGAACACTGCGGTAATCGCGCATCCAAACTCTTGGATTAACTTTTCTTTAACTGTCATAATTAGTTGCCTTCTCTTTCTCTCTATTAATATTATATCGCGCTTTAATATAATTGTAAATAATAAAATAAAAAAAGACATTAGAAGTCGCAAACCTTTCTAATGTCTTCTCTGCCACTCAACACACAACATGGACTTTTACCTCTTGGCTCTCATGCCAGATGCCGATTGCTGGCTGACTTTCGCATGGTCTTATTTGCGCTATCCCCATGTTCCAGGTAGGAGTCGAACCTACAACGTTAAGGCTCTATGGTGTGTTTACCTTAACCTTGACTGTAGTTATTATACGATAAAAACAGAGATTTGTAAACATCGAATCAGATTCTGGATCAGCTGTATCCAATAAAATCACTAATTAGTAAATATAGCTTTGCCAAATCCAGCCCCATACATCTATATATATATAGATGTAGACTTCCAAAATTGAATTATTCAGGCTATGCAGGGTGGATCCCCAAGCTGCAAAGCTTTAGCTTTTTAGTGGAAATTCATAGCCGATCCGATCCACGATGCAAGTCGTATGTCGATTGTCTGTAAGCCCTGTCCGTGTTTTAGGCAATCTATCTGATTCAGCTGATCAGATGACGGCCAAATTCCACTAATTAGTGAATATTTACATGATGACGGCACATCCCCATATACATTTCAACATGTTTCCGACGGTTTGTAAACCCTTTTGTTGTAAAACTCTCGTCGAATCGTACCGTCGAATTCCTCACCGTACGAAAAAATCCACTTTTTAGTGGATATTTCGAAGATGATCTACAAATTTGGATCGAATTCGATTCGGTTTCGGTAAATAAAAAGGACGATTATTTATCGTCCTTAAGATTGTTTACATATTCACAAACTTCTTCAAACGTTCCTTCGACCATAAGTTCTTCGTCTAAATATTGTAGAACTCTTTTCATTTCTTCAACAGTTGGTTTGGTTGGTTTGTCATCTTCACCACGAAGGTTTTCCGTGACCCCAATTACAATATCTAATCCTTGACATAGATTATCTCCGTCGTCCAATTCATAGAGTTCTTCACAATCTAAGTCGTAGACACTTTCACCTTCCTCGAAGTATTCTCCGGAAGGATATTGTCTGTCTAATTCTTCCAATCTTTCCTTCAAGAGTTTTGTAGAGAGTTCGTGTAATTTATCTAATTCCGATTTTGTCATATTAACAAACAGTCTCCTTCATTTTAGTTCTGAGTTCGTCGACATAATCTCCTAACTCTTCTTGTTCTTTCTCAACAAGACCACAACCGTCGAAGTCAACGATTTCAACATCAACATCTTCTTCTGAGAAGACAGTTTGAACTCTTCCACCTTCAACAACAATCACAATTTTTTTCATAGTAATTATATTCCTTTCCTTAATTATATTATATCACAAAATGAAAAGAATGTAAACATTTAATTTACATTCTTTCAGTTTTTAGAATTGGTAAGTGTTGTTGATATACTTCTTTAAGACTTTCTGGTAGAGATTTTCATCATTGTAGATATCTTCTTCAATTTGGTCTCTATCGTCTTCGTCTAGTCCTTTATATTCAATCCAGAAATCAACCATATCAACATTGTCCGAACAACCATCAGTAGAGATTAGACAATTTGAATCTGGATAATGACACCAACGACATTCATCATAAATCTTAATCATAAGTTCCATGAATTCATCGTCGTCATCGATAGTATTGTCGACATGACTTTTTAAGAGTTCATATTCTTCTTTAGTCAAGTCAACGATTTGAATTTGATAACTGTGACAATCATCTGGTCCATAAGAGATAAAGTCAATTAGATTCTTTTTGTATTCCTTTCTGACTTCACTCATCTTTGTGGTAATTTGGTAGATATTGAACCATTCATCATGTTCATATCTGTCATACGTAATGTAGACTTTCATTTTCTTTTTTCCTCTTCTTTCTTTCTATAAATATTATAACATATTTATAGAACTTTGTAAACCTTTATTTTAAGAAATCTTCCGAATCGGTTTCGGGGAGGGATCGGAGAGTTCGGAAATTTTTACTAATTAGTGATTTTGTACGGAGAATTTCCGATCATGTACGTACAATTCTTCGACAATTCCACGACTCATCACAGACCTCTTACCGATCGTGGGGTACACCCCGATTCGTAAATTCCACTAAAATAGTTGGATTTACCGAATTTACGTACGATGTTGTGACATGATTTCGACAAATTTCCGAACTCACACATCTGAACTTACAGAGTTTGGGAAGAATCCAATGATCGGGGAATACAGAAAATTCTACTAAATAGTGGATTTTTTCGGAAGAATTCTTCCGATTCGTCAGAGAAAGTTTCCGAATTTTCCACAAAATAAAAAGACTGTTTTCACAGTCTTAATCATCACTTCCGATTTCCACAAGATGGAACAGAGCATGTAGAGCACCGAATATCGTCAGACAGATTTGAAGCCAGAGCGGAATCGTTCCAGGCGGAACCATCCAAATCGCTATGATTACGAATATCATGAACAGCATCTGAGCTTACCTCCTTTCCTTATTTGGCACTAATGGCTTTGGCCAAGAGGTCAAACCCAGCATGAGTAGTTTTGTAGTAATAGCAACGTTCGCCGTTGACCTTATATCTATCAAGCAATCCAGCACGGCACATGTCTCGGACTTGAGACATCATAGGATGTTTGGTGTTGGGGAAAATCACTTTAGCAGGAAGAGGAATAAGGCACAATGCCAAGATTCGGATATATCTGCGTTTGACGGTAGGACGGTTGAACTTATTGCCAGTTTCAGCGCCTCCTTCTTTTCGCCAAACATACCAAGGTTGTTCGACGTTGACTTTGATTAATTCTTTATTCATATTTCAATTCTCCTTTTGCATGAGCATTCGTCATTCCAACGAAATCTTCTAAAAACCATCTCGCCAATTTCTTGTAATCTCTGCGTTTCAAATCAGGTTTCATAGATACTCCAGTATCCCAACATTCGCCGTCTTCGTAGAACGGATAGTCTAAGAAATCGAAATCGGCACAATCACAGTCGTTTCTGACTTTGACCGCAGCATTGACCGCATAACCACAAGTCCAAGAACCATTTTGTCTTTGACCTTCTTTAGATTTGATGATGTCAGTGTCGGCCATGTCATATCCGTAAGACCAACCAACCGCCAACACTAAGTCTTCTGACAACGGATAGTTATAACAACCTTCGCCGTCTTTCTTGAAATGTTCACAGGCTTTTTCTAGGAAGTCCGCGATTTTCGTAATGTTTTCTTTTTTAACGATATTCTTTTTGTTCATAATCGTTCCTCACTCTCTATAAATATTATATCACACACCCTTAGACTTTGTAAACTCTTTTACGAACTTTTCTTTAACTAAGTCTATGATATAATCCGCGGCCTTTTGTAGTTCGTTGTAATGGAAATACTTTCTGCGATTCTTATAAGTATCTTCGCTGAACATTCCATTATGCGGATATTCGGTTTGCCACGACACGACGATCTCGTCAGAGCTCCTAGCTTCGAAAGCCCAAATCACTAGTGAGTCTTTAGTGTGTTCCGGATTATCCCAATCGACGGAATCGACATGAAGGACATATCCTTGTTCACGACAATTGTTAAAGCACTCTAAATAACCAGCGATCTTGACATGGCTTTCTGTCGCTTCGTTGTCTAAGTTTTCGCATACTAAGTCGAACACACGTTCGCTTACTTGAATTGTTCTAATTTTTCTAAAACCCATAGTTTCTTACCTCACAATATTATTATATCATAAAAGGGGTTATTTGTAAACCCCTTTTTTATTTAATCATTGAAATTATCTCGTTCGCCTTTAAGATAAGCAAGTGCTTCAGGTCTGTCAGTCATATCAGGCATAAGATCCCATTCAAGTCCACTAATCTCATTGTAGATTCGAACTCTCGTAGAATCATTTTCGCCGTCGACTGAGACAATCAAATCACCTTCATCTAAACAAAATACTTCATCGGCTCTTTTGTTTAATTCTTCAAAACTTAATTGTTTCATAATACTTTAATATGTTTTCCAACCATCATGGTCATATAGATAGTCAACGAAGTCATAACCATCGTCGAATTGATTCCATTTGTCTTCGTCTAGTTTCGTTAACGTATCTTCAACGCTATCTAAGAAATAGTAAGCAGACATACCATCAGGAATCTTGTCCCAAACTACATTGAACATGCTCGCCGCTTTCTCAACATCGATTCCTTTGAGTTTCATCCATTTACGGATATTCTCATAATAACCATTGTGCTTTAGCATAGATAACAATAAGTTTCTATAAGCATCGGACTCATTAGGAATTCTTTTCGATTCTTTGAACTCGACTGGAGCAATCTTATAGATTGTCTCATTGACGACGCTTCCGTTGTAGTAGACGTCGACATACTTGTCAGCCAATTCCTCGTCTTCGTTCATAGAGCCGACTTCAATGGAATAACCATCTTCTTCAGTCCATAATGTTTTGAAGTCCTCTACGTCAGTCTCGATTGTTTGGTCTCTGACTTCAATCGCTTCTTTCTTAGTCTTTAAGGCAAGACTACCAACCATTCCAAAGTTTGCACAATTGATGAAGCCATCGTCTTCACAAGTCGCTCCGTCAACAGAGCCAGATAAGATAACATAACCTTTCATAAATTTTCCTCCCTTTATCTTTTCTCTATAATAATTATATCACGTTTTAATAAAAAAGTAAACAAATTAAATCCTGAAAGTATTCTTTTGTTTATTCATCGCGAAGTCATATGCTTCTTCAAAAGTATCAAAGCAGATTTCGTCGGAATCGCAGAAGACTGAATAACCCATACCAGAATACATCTTGTCTCCAGTAATGTATTCCATAGTCTTATAGTCTGTGATGGAAGTTCCATTCACATTGATGATTGCTCCGGCGAGATTGACTTCTTCAACATCATAAGTTTTTCCGTTGTTCCTATACTTCATAGTGAGTTCCTTCTTTCTTATACTATTATTATATCATATTTCCATATGTTTGTAAATAATTTTTATGCGTGCGCATGCATATGTAATAATTTTAAAGAAACGCGATGTGCACCCACGCGCACGAGGGGGTACGCTCCGATTCCAAAAAACCACTAATTTGGTGGATTCGGCAGCTGCATCAGATCGATCGCGCCGATTCATCTGACCTAAAATTGTAGACAGATACTGATAAATTTGGCAGCTTGATTCGGTAAATCCCACTAATTAGTGATAATTGTACAGTACGGCGGTACCCCCGAATCGTACTGGATCGACGGATATGAAAAAAGACAGACTCTATAACCGAACTTCGAGTCTGTCTGTAGAAAGGAGGTAATAAGTTTTTCACCACGCTCACGGAAATTATTATTGAAAGAAAGGAGGAATTTGTGAGTTGTGTGTGGTGTCGGAGTATTGTGTTATTTTTGAGTTAGCTTGTTTAACACATTATATTATACAATAACTTTTTGTAAATTTTATGATGAATTTGATCCAACATCGGAGAATTTTTCCGCAAAAATCCACTATTTAGTGAAAAATTTCAGATGTTACGGGTACGATTCGAGTACAAATTTCGTACAAGTTTTATAAAAGAAAAGACTCGAATTATCTTCGAGCCTTTTGCAGAAGGAGAAAGGTCTATTATAGATTTCCAATCACGCATTGTTTATGGAGTTCTTCGGCGACGTTTTGGATTGACTGATGGTATTTATGCCCTTGTCCAATTCCAATGGTGTCGTAGACTTTGCCATCTCTGAAGAAGAATCTAATCCAGTTTTCTCCGAAGCAAACTTCAATATCGTTTTCGTCTTTAATTGTGGCTTCGAAGATGTCGACGTTTCCGTATTTCTCTTCTTGATGTTTGGCGACTCTCTTTAAGAATGATTTGTTCTTACCAGTCGTCTTGTTGATTAAGTCTTGTGTGTTTAAGTGCATTTTGCTTACCTCTTTTCTTTCTATATATATTATAACGCGAAAAACAATATTTGTAAATAAAAAAGGCGAAGAATTAATCTTCGTCTTCATCGTCGGAGTCTTCAAATTCTTCGGCGACTTCTTCTTTAAGATAATCGAATTCTGATTTCAGATCTTCTTTGAATTGAGGTTCTGCTTCGATGGCTTTCTTGATGGCTTCGATGTCTTGCTTGTTGTTGTAGCAATAAGTATCAATCAATTCATCAAGCCAGTCTTCGAAACTGATTTCGATGTTGTCGCAGAGAATGTCGGTCTTAGCGTTCTGAACGACTGAAGGATAATCATTGTAGACGGTAGAGAATAGGTCGACATAGAAGTCATTGAGAATTTTTTGTTTGTAGCTCATTTTTTTTGCTCTCTTTCTTATATAATAATTATATCATGTTTTATATACTTTGTAAATAGTTTTTTAATAAAAAAGAAGTCATTAAATGACTCCTAATTTACTTCCGTTCAAGTATGAACTCGTCACATAGAATAGAATCTCATATTTGGTTTTCTTCTTAGAAAGATTGAATAGGAATTTTCTTTTTGCCGGTGTGTCATGAGCCTTCTCAATAGTCTTAACGATGAAGTCTCTATAACCGTTCGTATCGATTGAGTTGTCTTCGAACTTAGAATTGATTTCTTGAATGTGATCGTTCAACTCTTTCGTATAACTTCCTTCGACTGTAGATAAGTCTTTCTTGAAAACGTCTTTTTCTTTTTTAACCATAATTGTTTTACCTCTTTCTTATATTATAATTATACCACAGATTATACTTCTTGTAAACAGTTTATTCATAAAATTACAAACTTCTTTACCTGCCGAATTTGGGGGATCGAAAGCTTTGGCAGAACTTACTAGATTAGTGGTTTTTTCCGAAATTTCCGTACGATTCGGATTGATTCCGGAGAAAACTGCGAAATAAAAAACTGGCTTTTGCCAGTTTGATTTTCGTTAATCGAGATAAGGTTGGTGTTCGTATTTACCGAAGTGAGCGATTTCAGGATAACCAGTTTTATAACGGTCGATTTGCCAACGTTCGTGTTTAGGAGCCCAACTGAGTTCTAACACTTCACCTTCGGGGTCAGGTTCAATACTCTCAGCAACGGTGTCATAGAAGAACACTCTTTGTCCTTCAAGGTCAGGTCTATCAAGATAAGGATTGCCGACACAGTGATAGACAGGAGCAATCAACTTACAAGATTGAATTTGGACTTTGCCGCGATTCGTGCCGATGACGGTGTAAGGAGTCTTAACCATATCGACATAATAGTTTCCAGTCCTCTGAGACAGATAGAGTTCTGTTCCGACTTCAGGATAAAATTTTTCCATATTTTGAATTCCTCCTAATTACACATTGATTTCTTTCTTATCAATACGAGCAGAACGACGAATGCCAATATCATCGTCTTCACAAATGTCATACCACATTCCACGACAATAATCGTCATTTGGATTTTCGAAGTAAGACTTTACTTCTTTATGAAGTTTGGCAAGTGCTTTTGTCGCTTCGTCTTTAGAAGTATGGACGGAACAAACATCAGCATAGAAGTTTCCATCATCATCAGAGACGGCTTCAGTTAAGATGTAGATTGTTTTTTTCATTTTAATTCCTCTTTTCTTTCTGATATTATTATATCATGATATCAAGAGGTTGTAAACAGTTTTTTAAATATTATTTAAAATCCTTGTCCAGACTTGTCAACTTTAGTAGTGGTTATTGGTGTAGAGAATGCTGCCGGATTCTTTGCCATTTCCTGACGAGCGATGTTGATCACCCAAGAAGCTTCTACCCAGCAATTAGCGGTCGCTCTTTCGATAGTGAAAAGCTGGCCAGCTTTTGGCAGCCCAGATTTCTGGATCGTCGAGACGAATGTCGAAACGGTCGTACTGTTGATTCGGCTGTTTCCCACTAAAGTGGCAATCCACTTACAGTACGCATCGTGTAGGTCTGTATCCGGCTCCACGACGAAATTGCACAAATTAGCGATCATTCCTCTTCGCTTCGCTTCCTTCTCCTCTTCAGTAAGAACCTTGCGAGCTTTCTTCGGGGCGGCAGCCTTTTCGGCTTTTTCCCTAATCTTAGTGGAATTCTCCATTACCGCATCGTACTCCCCATCCATGATGAGTGCGGCGTAATTCGGCAAATTCACCGCAAGATGATCCGCATCGGATTCTGAGATCAACATGATTCCGTTTTCCACTAAAATAGCATCGCAGAGATATTGGCGATCGCGAGGAATTCCCGTTTCTCTCTCCATATACTTTCTGTCTAATTTGAAAAACCCGTTTTTTACGGTTCCTTTGAGTTTGACTTGTTTAAGAACTGTCATAAGTTCAGACCAATACACTGCGGTCTCTAAACCTAACAGTTTAATAGCAGTTTTATTAACTATAACGTGCTCTGTGGGGCACAATGCGTCTAATGCAGGCATAAATCCCTCCTAGTAGCTTATTTGAGCCCAAAATGGCCCATTTTGGAATTTCTCCAATTCCATATACCTATTATATTATACAATATAAAAAGCCTCATTAAGAGGCCTTTTGTTTAGAAATTCGACAAATTACGCTTTCAAGTAGCTCTTTAAGGAAGCGATTGTCGCATCGACATACTTATAGAGTTTTTGATTGTTTGCCTTACGAATCGCAGCAAGAGTAGCGTCTAACTTCTCAGTGGCGATTTCATATTTGCCGGTAAAGTAATCGAAGTAGTCTTCTGGAAGCTTACCTAAGATTTGAACAACCCTGAATGGCCAGAACTCAGAATAAGTCTTGGTATACTTATAAGGATTGCCTTCTTCGTCTTGACCTTTGACGACTTCTTTGGTATACTTCTGACAATCGTTGAAAGCGATAGTATCTATGATGATGGCTTCTACGACTTTGTTGCGGTCGATGAATTGTTGAACGGTAAGTTCGACATCATTCTTAGCACGGTCAGTAGCGCCATCGTCTCCGACTAAAGTTTCGCCTAAAGTCTTTTCAGAATCTCCATCTTCAGCGATAGGAGTTTCCATAGAAACGGTCATATAGTTAGCCTTATGCTTATCGAGGTTCATTTCATAATAATGTTGTAAACGAATGGTCTCGATGCATTGATTGATGCATTGTTGGGCATTGACTTTATTTGTAGAGTCTTTCCACTTACGGTATTTGCAGGCATATTCGATTGCTTCTACTAACCAGCAATAAGCGTCTTCTAAAGTCATGCCGACGTTTGGACACTTGTCAAAAATCTTTTTGATGGTATACCAGAAGCGTAAGACCAAAGCAGCAAGATATTGAGAATCCTTAATGGAATCTCCTTCATCGCGGGCTTTGCAATAACCATCGGCGAGTTCGTCACAAGACATCGCCTGATAGTCACCTAAGCACTTTGCGTATTTGATACAATCTTTTCTAATATCATTTAACATTGTGACTTCCTCCTTTCAATTAATAAGTCGTAATGTTTAGCGAATGGCGATGACAGCACTATCCTGTTTGGCCAAGACCTTAAAGACAGGATCGAATTCGCCACGATACATTTGAGCAGCTTCTTTAGCATTGAGTTCGACATGAACATCATTGCCTAAGATGTTAGCGGCTAAAACGTAAGAGTAGGTTTGGTGATGAGGACGAGCGGAACGAACCTTAGAACCTTTTAAGAAGGCAGGTTGAACACGATAGACATTGACTTTAACACAAGTCCAGACACCGAATTGCTGATTAAGATATTTTGTTTTTTTCATGAAAGTTGTTCTCCTTTATTTTCTTTCAATAATATTATAAACTGATTTTTTCTATTTGTAAATAGTTTTTTTAAATTTCTTTCATTTGTATGTTTTCCTGAAAGATTGTGCCGACATTCTCTTCACCGTCTCCAGTATCGATGACAGTCTCTACCTCTACTTGAAGATAATAAGATTCGTCGGTAACCAGATTCATCATAGCTTTGGAATTTATCACTAATCCTTTTGCCTTAGTGATCGCCGCATCGGGAGTTTTGAATTCCCCAAGCATAATGTTGTCGTCTAATATGTTTTGATCCTTGTCATACTTGAAAACCCAAAGTTGATATTTGGCGGATTTCAGATCGAAGTCCTCTAGACCTTCTAAATCTACTTTTATTTCTTCCATATTATTTCTCCTTGAGATAAACATATTCGCCAGAGCACAGAGACTCATAGCCCTCATCTTCATATCTATCGGCATATTTGATGAACGCTTCAAAGAGACATTTGAGTTGCTTGATGTATCCGACATAGACTTTGCCGTCTTCCACTTTCAATGGACCGAATTCCAAAGCCTCAAGATCTTCACAGTAGTCGTCATTGAACATCTCTACAGCTTCTTCGAGCTTAGTAGCCTTGAAGTCAAGCTTAGACAATTCATTAACGAAGTCTCTGATATCGTCACAAAGCTTATCAAAGTCCTGAACTAACTTAGTATAGAATACGAGTTCACTCATATAGTTCTTCAATGAGCCATAATAGTCTTTGACATAATACTTGAAGTCTTCATAGTCATAATCGACAATGATATCAGGAAGCACATCCTTATTATTATCCTTATTATAAAGGACTAAATAACCATCGCTTCTTCCATTAAAGCCGACTTTGTATCCTTGATGAAGACGTTCAAATTCACGAATCATTTCATTAATTTCTTCATATTCGCCGCCTTGAATAAAAGCATGAGCTACCCACATATCGCCATCAAGATTGAGATTATATAACTTAACGTTGTTAGCGACGGACTTAAGGCAGTTCCAGCTATTCAAAGTAAAATACTTATAATGATTGTGCAAGAAGTCATACATAGACTTTGCGTTTGTGATATCGATTCCTTTTTTGTAAAACATAATTAATTCCTCACTTTTCTTACTTATATTATACTATAAAAAACCGTTTTTGTAAACGGTTTATTTTGTTATTTTTTCAATCTTTTTAAAACCAACGGCATCACAATAATAGAACTTGCAATCTTTGCCATCTTTAATCATAACGATATCACTGACTGACATTGAATGGCCGGCGAAGTTCTTAGGATGATTGATGTTGAATTGCTCGAATAACTTTTCACAGAGTTCTAGGTCATTCTGATAACCACACTCATCGGTCCATACAGGTGTATAGTCTCCTAAGTCGATAGTCTCATCTTCTTTAAAGTGCCTAAACAATTTAGGATTGTTATGTGGTAATTGGAATATGTAGTATCTTCTTAAATTCATAATATTTCCTCACTCTCTAATATAATTATACACCAACTTAAGATATTTGTAAATAGTTTTTTAAACTTATTTTCGATCCACCGATCCGCGCTGAGGATCCAAATGCGCAGCTATTTTCTACTATTAGTGGTTTTTATCGGAAATCCAATCCGATGCGCGTACAAATTCGAAAAAAGAAAACCACAGTTTCCTGTGGCATTTAATCTTCTAATTCTTTTTCTTCAAGAATATCGAAGTCGAATGAGTTTACCAACCATCCAGACTCTTCGCTTATGGCATCACACACCATATCGGTTAAGTCTTCAGGTTCGCATTCGATTTCCAAGATGAACTCTTGTGGAATGCTGTTCTTGACTTCGGCGATGTGCTTATCGATTTCAGCTTCGTCCATGTCGTCGATGTCAATGTCGTAGCGGTCGTAATTTAAATCTTCCGCTGTAACATCATAGTCGATGTTCTTTGTTTTTACTTTGTAATACTTTTCCATTAGCCTGCTCCTGTGCATCCAGTTAATACTAATTTGGTTTTGAGAACTTTGTATCCAGTCAATTCGACATCGGTGCAAATCCTCATGCCGTTGACTTTGATTTCCCAAGACTCTAATACTTGAGGGGAGATGTATTCCCAATTGTATTTGATTTTCTTTTCGATGATTTCGAATGGAACTTCGTTGTCATAGTTGATGGTGTCTTTACCTTCATTGATAATGGTTCCGTCTAAATCATAATACTTGTTCAATTCGATTTTCTTTGTCGTGCCTTTATACAGGACTTTGGTTCCCAACACTTTGGTGTCGGTTTTAATGGTGTGAACTTCCATTATTCATTCCTCACTTTCTACATATATTATAACATAAAAAGGGTTTTTTGTAAACCCTTTTTTAATCTTTTTTATTGTTTTCTTGCTTAGCTCTTTGTATCTTACGATGCGCTGAGGCAAGACGAGGATAGCAGAATGATTCTTCTAAATGAGCGTCTTCAAGTCTACACATCTTTCTGAATATGTAGTTGTCTACGACTTCTGCTTCTTCGTCGGTGAGCTCGATTTTAATCATGCTGCGACCTCCTGTTCTTATTTTGCTGAAAGTTTTTCTTTGAGTTCTTGGAGAGTTCCAGAGAACACAGTATCACCATAAGTACTTGAACTATCGGCGATTTCAAGACGAACTTTAAGTTTATCTTCTTGATCGTAATCCATGGTGACGATTACACTACCGTCCCAAGATTGGCAAGTTGCTTTATAACCGGAGTTCTTGCTACCTCCACGAGTTGCGGCACCTCTATTGCCACGAACCATTCCATAAAATGCTGACATGATTTTTCCTCCTTAAATCTTAATGGAATTGTATTTACCCATAATTTGAGTATTGAAGTACTTACCTTTAGAATTGGCGGCAAGTAAGCCATTGGCAACGGAGTTACTCACACCATTGAAGACATAAGTGTTTCCGCTGTGGAAATAAACCACCAACATCCCGTTTTCATATTTAACGGAACTGATGACTGATGAATTAACGTTTGTTTTAGACATTTATTCTTTACCTCTTTTCTATAAATATTATAACATGAAAAAAGAGGTTTGTAAACCCCTTTTTGAAATTTTTTTTATTTTTTATTCTTGCCAAGGTTGATTAAGCCATTTAATCAATTCTTTGGAAGTGTCGAACCCAATGATTGGACCATCGAAGTTATTGTGACGACCCCAAACTTCATAACGATGTTCGGCACGAGTGTCACCGACGGCGATAGTGAATTGAACATCGCCAGTTTCACGATCGGCGAATCTGAAGTCATCATAGAGTGGACCAACACAAGGACAGTTGTTCTTGAACCAGACATAATGTTTGTCTAAGTCAACTTTACCACCATCTTTGACTTGCTTGACAAGACTTCCTAACCTTTTGGTTTTGCCGGCTAATGAAGATTCCTTGCAGAACCAGTCATACCAACCAGCGGCACATTGGCAACGGACATCATGAGAGTCGAAGACTCCAGCCTCGAATAATTTTTGCCATTCTCTGACAGAACGTTCTTTGTTTGACATTGATTTAATTCCTCCTTTTATCTTTGTCAATTATATTATATCATATCTAATGATATTTGTAAACGATTATTCGTCGTCAACCTTATTTTTATGTTTAGGTTTCTTGAAACGACGATCGACGAAAACATGTGCACGAGTTCTTTTCTGAACTTCAAAATGCATTTCATTACGAATGTTCTTCTCGCCTTCGAGCACTTTGCCAGTTTTCTTGTCGGTGACTCTAACTTTGATTTTCATGCTTTCATCTCCTTACTATAATATTATAACATAAAAAGCCGTCTTTGTAAACGGCTTTTTTACTTTTTATCGAAGTTCGAACTCGTAAGCTTTTGTAAGTTCTGATAGACAGTATAATAGATTATGTCCTTCAGGATTGAACCCATCGATTGCGGTTCCATTAACGATGAATATCATATACTCATCATCATATGGATGTTCGATTTTAACTTCTGGATAGGTTTCTTGGAAGTGCTTGAACACTTGGTCGAATATTACTTTCTCTGTGGCTGTCATGATAATCTCCTCCTCTTATAATTTAGCGATTACTTACGGAGCAAGGTGTAATACTTATCGACAGCTCTTTTTAGAAGGTCTCTCGCCTGATAGTCTTTCAAGGCGAACTTTTCCATAACGTAAGTCAGGACTTCATAGGCTTTGCGATCTTGTTCGGCTTCTGAATTCATTCGTCTTTCGACGCTGACGTCGATTTCGTCTAGTTGACCCCAAAAGTCTTTGTCCCATCCGAAGATGTCGATTTCGAAGTCTTTGTAGGAATAGTCGTTTCCCCAATAGCTCTTTTTGGAAACTTGGCGTTTTGCCCTGATTTCGATTACAGTCGCCCATTTCTTATAAATGATTTCGACATTCCAGTGTTTGTTGTAAGGATTTCTGATTTCGAAGTCTTCGATATTGTATTTAGTTCCTTTAATGACCTCTTGGAGAACTTCCTTAACCATTGATGTGATTTCGTAGCAAGAGTATCCTGCTTTTTGATCTTTGAATTTCTCAATGAGAGGTTTGTGGAACATCTCTTTTATTTCTTTATTCGTGAACATTACTATTTCCTCCTTCATTCACTCACATTAATATTATACCATGATTCTGATATTCTGTAAATAGGTTTTTTCTACTTTCGCGCGTTTCTTTTTATATATTAGTGCACACATGAATGTTGAACATCATTGGGGTACGATGCAGCTGCGGAAAAAACCACTAATTTTACTAAATTTACCGATGCGGGAACCCCGATCGCCGATCGTACGCATGCGCGCGCCTTGGGGCGGGCATCCCGGGGGTAAAAAACCACTAATTAAGTGGTGTTCGCCGAATTTGGGGGGGTACCCCTGGATTCTCTACGGATCGATGTATGAAAAAAGGTCCTGAAGGACCTTTGTTATTTAACCAACTCAATTACGTTATGAGGGAATCGAGCATCATAACAATTTCGACATTCCACACATTTACGCTTACCACAGTTGATTCCTTTATTGTGCTTGTCTTTGGTAACAGTAAAGGTGATGACCCTATTGTGATATTTCTTGAAGGTGGCGACAAGTGCATCGTTGAGTTGGTAATCCATAAATGGACTTGACAACACAAGAGTTACATTGTCTGGCATTTTGTTTCCATTCCTGAAAAACTCATGGACGATTTTAAAGTGCTTCGTGAACAATGCGAATTTGGTATGTTTGCATTGTCTTGCGAGATTCATATAATTGATCAGTTGAATTTCATTATTTAAATCTCCAAAGCTTTCGAATCTGACGATCGTCGTATTTAGGAAGAATTTGCTAAACGCCTTGATTTCATCACGAGTTAGAATTCTCGATGTTAGAATCTCAGTGTTATGCGTTAAGCAAGGTTCTAAATCCTTATATCTTGCAGTAACCCTATCGACGTAGCAATATTTGCAAATACAATCTGGGTTTTCTGAATTCATCATCCTCTTGCAGTTCTCATTCAAGAATTTGTTGGTGCTGACGGAAGGGATGCCTTCCATTTTGCCGGTGTGTCCGGACACGTTGATGAATTCGTTTTGATTGATCATTACTTTCATTTTTAATTCCTCACATTCATTCTATAAATATTATATCGTGAATTGAGGACTTTGTAAATAAAAAAGTTGGACAATTCGCCAACTTTTTATCTTGCAGTTTTATGGGACTTGATGAAGTTGTTTCTATACTTCTTGGCAAGTGCTCCTTTGGTTGCATTAGTTTTCTTAATAGTTTTCATTTCGTTCACCTCACAATATATCATACAGTTGTTTTAGGATTTTTTTCATAATTTTTGTTCGCATATGTGCACATTTCCTTCTTTCCCTCATCTGAGTCTCATTTATATTATAACATGAAGATCGCACAAAGTAAATAAAAACTGGAAGTTATTTCTTTTCCAGTTCTATTATATATTTTAATAAGGAAACGCACTCACATGTACATGCGGTAAGATTCACTTTATCTGGATCCTCCACAAGGTAGACTTTCAGGATTCTTCCCCAGTTCACTAATTTCAAATCTCGATGATCACCATTTTGGAATCAGGCAAGTTTCGCGCCAGGGTACTCCTCCCAGCGGCAGACTGTATCTAATTCGTCATCTATTAGTGATTTTATGTCATCGATGTACATGGTGTTGTCCGTACCGAATTCGATTCATTGACCTTTCCACATGCATCGTATCTGGCTGCCGTACGGATCCTCAAACAGTGGAATAGTGAAATTCCTGTATGTTACCGAATCGATCGGCTGCCATTCTGACCCTTCGCGTACGCATACGCCTGTGCATCGCGCGCTCTTTTCTCCTTTATCTTTTCTAATTAGTGGTTTTTCTGACCCCATGGTTAGGCCCCCTTGACGATGCTGAGAAGCTCATCCCTAAATGAATCAGAAACTTTGCCGTCTACTAAGAAATCTCCTAGTTCTTTTTTGGTTTCGACGATCTCCATAACGCGCTCATCTACGGAATCTTCACAGGCTAATACGGTAACGAAAGCCGGTTTGTCATTAGTGATTCTCCAAATACGATCTGTACCCTGACTGAAGAGTGCATCGGTGTAAGGTGTATCCAAACAGATCATGTATTGGGCTGCGTTTAGTGTAAATCCAGTAGCGGCTTTTGCTCAGGTTCCGATAAACACCTCTGGATTAGGGGAGTCTTGGAACTTCTGCATATTGTCGAAACAAACTTGATCTGGCAGATCACCTGTAGCTATTAGTGGAAATATTCCGATGTTCTGCAGCTCCCTGGATAATGTTGCTACAGATTCTTTGAATATGGAAAGCACAACAACCTTCTCTTTTTGATCCCACAGATCCTGGATCAATTCCACGGCTCTAGCTATCTTAGTGGAATTTACCTTCTGGGATGTCAGGATGTTGGGGCAGACAGATGCCTGACGTAATCTCGTAGCCAATGCCAATAGGTTATTCGAATTCAACTCAATCTTATCGGCTTCCGCTTTTACGCCATCTTTAATAGCATCGTAAAACTTACGATGTTCATCATCCATTTCTAGTAGTTCATATGTGACTGTCTTAGGTGGCATATCCCTTACTTGGTCTAATGTTCTTCTTAGTGAGCAGGAATCCAATTCGTCTTTCAACAGATCGAGTCCTCGATATCCCACTATTTGATAACCGTTGAATCCGCCGAATTCACAGTACTGAGCTTTGTACTGCGTGAGCGATGCATGGTCATTACCAGTCCATGCCAATGGAACATAACAACTAATTGGTGAATTAGTGATTAATGTACCTGTAGCTGCGATCTTGTACTGCGCATCAAGCTTAAGTAAGTTGGCACCTTGCTGCGATGTTTTGGTGGCGACCCTATGTGCTTCATCTACGGCGATCATTCCGAACTTATTAGTGGATTTCTTGAAAGCTTCGATGATCTGATCGGATCTAAGGGTCTCGACATTGGTTACCACGAAGAATTCACTAATCGGTTCTCGCAGCTGCTTCGCGCGCTCTGGAATCGACATGTAGGATATTTTGCCGTTCTTCGAAATCTTCTCTCCCAATACTAAAACAGATTCGGTTGAAAACTTCTGAATTTCCTTCTTCCAGTTCTGCTTAAGTCCAGCCACCCCGCATATGATGAAGCAATGTTCGAGGAGCCCTCTGCGCTTTAGTGTTTCCGCTAATCAGATGATTTCGTTGGTCTTCCCCAAACCCATCGAATCCAATAGCAGGAAGTTAGGATGCGCTAACCCATAATTTATGGCCTCAAGCTGATGGTCATAAGGTCTGACTTTAAATGAATTTATCTCATTCTCATTTAGCAGAATGCCTCCAGAAGCTCCATATTCGCGTTCTGGGACACTTTTTTCGTAGTCGTATAAGTTTATACTAACCTGGTCTAAAAACGTCAAAATATCAAGTGTTTCTGCAATTTGGTTCGCAGGCACTTCTCATACCTGTAGCTTCTTATGGTAATATGCTCCTGGAATCGTCTTCAAGGCATCCACTAATTCTTGTCTGAATTGGAAGCGTACCAAAAAAGACGAAAGTCCTGAGACCTTCGCTGGTGGCATAATTTCAGTAATCTCTACCATAACGAAATCTCCCTAAATTCGAAAACGCCCAAATTTCGACAAAAACGAAAACTCCCTAATTACGATTAGTCGTCCAATAGGGAGACATATTGTTCTGAGAAATCCAGCTCTTCTTCCTCTTTCTTGGTCTTGAAGCTAAGATTGGCCTCTATGACGAATGGCTTGCCGCAGTTCTCGCATTCGAAATGCTCTACCGATTGTGGTTCGTCCCCGTCGGCGTAGTCCTCATATAGGATTTTCCCCAACGCATCCTTTACCACTGAATCTGGAACGCCCCAGAGCTCATTGCCGACGTAGATTTCGCTAGGATGGTATTCTCATCCGCAATGTGGACATCTGATGGTGGCTGACTTATTGGATTTTACTTCTGGTTTCATGTCATAATCTCCTTTATACGCGTACGTACGCATGCGCGCCTCTTTGTCTTATATTTATATAGAATATTGTATAATACTTTAGAGCTCATATATAAGGCTTATAATATATAGTACTATACTAATATTAGTATAGATATGGAATTTTCAGCCTTATTAATTTATTAAATCATTAATTTATTAGTTTATTAAATTATTAATTTATTAATTTATTAGAAAATGAAATCTCCTTAATTTGCCCGTTAAGTATTATTTCATAATACTTACCTATTATATTATACAGCATTTTCAGGCATAATATAGCTGTTTTTTTAACATTTTTAGTAAAAACGAAATTAGGTAAATTTGCCGTTTACATTTAGAAAAAGATACTGTATAATATAATAGTGAGTGCCATTAATATTCCTCACACAACAATTCCCGGCACTCATGACATTCGTTCACGCCTAGCCCGTCCTCCTTGCTAGGCAATTCCTCCTTGGCTCAACGTTCCTTCGGTTCGTCGAGCCTCTTTTTTATAGACAATAAAAGGTGTTTTTTTTTATTTAAAAAAACACCTCCCATTATATTATATCACGGTTAGTTTGTAAAGTAAAGCGTTTTTTCAAGAAAATTCAAAATCTCCCAAAATTGAAAACAGGACGATTCCGCCGAAACGAAAACGCCCTGATTTCACTAATATAGTAAAAAACGAAATCTCCCTGATTTCGTTTTTCTTATTTGTTTGCGTTCTGCCAAGCGAGGAATATCTTGGCTGCGACTCTCACCGTCACCAACGTCTTGATGTCGTAGTCTTCGCGTTTAATGCCGAGCTCATAGTCGGTCGGAGTGTATTGAGGCTCGAAGTCGGATTCGTTAATCAACATTAACATCGTATCCTTGACATTGCTCCAATCGCCGAGCATTTCCTTCATGTAACGTTTGTCGGCGTCCACCAAGCGTAAGATATAACTGGTCGAATAGCCGACTGGATCCATAGGTCCCCATGCCTCTTGGGCCGTCAAGTCGTCGAGCAACAGTCTCGTGTTCTTATACTTCGCCAATAAGAGAAGGGCCTCTTTGACAAGTGATTTTCTTACCATGACCTTCTGATGTGCGCTCTGTGCGGCGTTAGTGGCTGAGACGCTTTTCATGGACGCCGGGTCATACATCATCCTATTGTCGACTTCGGTCTTCTTATAAATTTGTTCGTACTTCTTTAAGTAATCTGGATCCATACATTATATTATACGATGTCCGAAAACGAAATCTCCCAAATTTCGTCCGCATAAATAAAAAAGATCCGAGAAAATCGAATCTAGTTTATCTTCGGCCATTTAGAACGACGTCATTCAATTCATTCGTTATATATTAGCTGTCCGACCCTCGCGTATACCTTGGCGACCTTCTCATGCTCGTCGAACTTCATGTCGACGGCGGCATACTCAGCGGAATCTACGTCGAAGATGTCAAAAGGAACCTTGACGACGAACTCCGCCTGCCCTAAGAACTTAGTGGAATACTTAGTGGCCAACACGTGAGCCGCGACGGTCTTGTCGCCTATGGTGACGTGGTATGAGTTGTCGCCGACCCCTTTGCCCGTCGCCTTAGCATATATAGGAAGGGACTTCGCCTGGGCCAAGAGCTTCACACAATCGTAAATCAAATCTCGTCTCTGTCTGTCCGTCTCGAATTCCATCTCCATGATGACCGCCTCCTTAATAAAAATCTTAAGCAAACCAGCTTAAGAGCCTATTACTAGCTTTTTTAACTTCTTCACTTAATTTAGCGTAAATTTTGTTATTAATTTATTAAATTATTAAATTATTAAAAAACGAAATCGCCGAAATTTCGCCGTCGCCCTATTGTCTGACGTTTGCTTAACGCCCTCTGATGCCTTCTGACGCCCGCCATATGATATACAGTCGACGTATATATAGTCCTATATGCTTTCCTGTCCTTTACTGTCCTATATATATTAATGAAACTGTATGCTGATGATTATAATGTGAATATCTTCTCTATATATTTTTTTATAAAGGCCGGAGAATAAAAAAAGACCAGCTTATTCGGCTGGCGGGATGTAGGCTTGACGAGTGCCGATTAACTGTGTCGCATGACCCTTTCCAGTATATCACCCGGAACGCTTTTTTGGAGTCACCTGGATTCGTTCCCTTGAAACTCGCGTTTTGATTTCTTAACCGTTATATTATACGATAAAGAAAAACGAAATTTGGTTGATTTCGTTTATTTCTTGTTGGTTTTTATTTTGGTTATCGGACCTGCGAATCCCGGGTTCACCCTTAGTCCGTCTATCACAGAACGTTGTCTTACCTGCGCTTTCTCCTGCGCTATCTCTACTAGGCAGTTGAATTCTCTGTCGCTCATTTCCCTTAATACTTCGTAAGGGATGTCGAACTTGTCCTTAAGGGCCAACGTGGATTTGAGGTAGTCTTTGAGGTCTTTGTCTGACATATATGAAATGCTTCTCATGCTAATTGCTCCAAATGACGAACACTTTCTTTTTGTAGTCGCAAGGCGCATCCCAAGCGTAGTCGCAGTCTCCTGTAAGCGCAGGTTCGTACCACTCGTGGAAGTATATCAACTTCTTCTTGTAGTCGAAATACATGCGGGGAGTTCTGTAGTCTTCTGAGGTCAGGTAGTCGAATTGAGCTTTGGTATAGCATCTCCTGAATCCCTTATCCTCGAAATACTTTGGGAATTCTATTACCTTATGTTTCTTGCCTTCTGATATTTCTATTACCATTTTACGTTCTCTGGTTTGTTCGCCTTGAACCAGTCTTCCGCTTTGTCTGGGTTCATCACTAGTTCTTCGATGATTTTGTTTAAATCATAGCCGATGGATTCAAGCGTTTGGATTTTGTCGCCTTCTAGTTTGTCCATGAGGTTTGCGTCTGCGATATGTTCTTTTTCGATGACTGTGAAAACGTCTCCGTCTGAATAATGGAATCTGAAGCTCCTGACTTTGAATCCGCTTTGGCTTCTGATTAGGAATTCATGGATAGTGAAAAGGTCGCAGTGGTATGGTATATCATGATCGCTTTTCCATTCGATATAGACTTCGCCTTCTTTGAAGAAGTCCTTAACTTTGTCTTTGAGGTTTTGTCTTTCGATGGCGATTTTCTTATCCTCTAATTTCCACTTCTTGTTTTCCATGGCCTCAATCTGGGCTTCGAGGCTTTTGATTTCTTTGTCTAGCTCTTGAACTTTGTCCATTGTTTTTCTCCTTAGAAAGGCAAGTCGTCGTCTGGAATGCTTTGGCTGAATAAGTCAGTTAGCGGAACGTCTTCGTCTTCACCATACTTGATTCCATACTCAGGCTCATGATCGATTTCTTCGTCGCCTTCATCCCATTCAGCTTCAGCCTTCTTAATAAATGCAAGCTGTTCTTCTGTATATTTATTAAATGGGGCAAGCGAATAATCGAAAGCGTTTCCTGGAAGCTTAATGCAGTCGCAGTCATAAAAGATTTCCGGCAAGGTCATTCCTTTAACACCAATGACAGTATTGCCTTTCCACACGATCATTCCATCAGCGATATCTCTTACTTTGTTCATATTATCTATACTCCACTCTTCCACAGACAGGGCAGGTTTCTGTGTCATACATCATGTAGGTTCCATCGCCTAAGAGGATAGTGGTCTCTTG
>AUXO015540661.1_pt1 | contig 27978 bp, 30 predicted proteins | sample 768731 | NCBI WGS metagenome assembly AUXO01 (sample SAMN02715735, study PRJNA202380) | gut metagenome | biome: sheep rumen | host: Ovis aries | place: New Zealand: Palmerston North
ATCCACATTTATACACAAAAAAAGTCAGCATTTACACTGACTTTTATGCATCTGAACGGGCAAATCCGTTTTTCATATGACAGCTTGCGGTATACAACACCTGTTCCAACAAAGCATCGGTTTCCTTTTGTACCATATTGGCTATGACATCGTTGCATTGTTCCAGATAACCGTGAATCCCTTCCTTTTCACTGCTTAGATCAAACTCCTTGATCAGCTGATTGCCTTTGGCATGCACTGTATTCTGATATCTTTCAATCAAATTGGCTGTGGCATGATAATGCGCATCGGCCAAGGCCCCTATGATCCGGTTGGTCCAGTAGAAGTTTTCCGTTGTCACCTGCTGCCCGGTATTAGAAAAATAATCCGGTGTTTTTGTTACATTGGCATAAAAAGGCACAAACGCATTAAACACGTTGGATCCCATCGCTATCCATTGCACCGCCATGATATCCTTTGGCAGATACGGACGTAACTGTAATAGCGATACAAAGTTGGTACGATTGACCCCAATTGAACGATATATGTTTTTTTGCGATCCTTTTCCATACGGATCATAAGCCGTTCCCTGGAAATGACGGGACAATACGATCTTTACATCCTCGGGTGTGATCTTCTTTTCCGGAACCCGGGACCATGGAAGAGTATCCGATTCCGGTGTATAGTCTGCCTGCTGTCCATACCAACAGGATGTGGTCGGATTCAAATACCTCTGAATATCCCATGCCCGTGGTGTATTGTATGTATGATCTGCATCATCATGGCTTCCAAAGGCAGCACGAGCATCAAAATCCGTTACTTCGTATAGATTTGTATCATGAAATCTCAGATCCAGATGATTGGTCTCTATAAATTCAACCAGATCTTTTGAACACATATGATCCTTCTGCTCTCCATAGGCATCTTTAAAATCAAAGGAATCGATTCCCAGTTGATTGGGCATCACAACATAGCTGTCATCCGGGACCCGTTTAGCCATCCAGTGATGGCCACCAATGGACTCCAGCCACCAGATTTCCTCTACATCGCTGAAGGCAATGCCATTCATTTCATAGGTTCCATACATCTCCAGATATTTTCCCAGCAGCACAACACCTTCCCGGGCAGAATGGATATAAGGTAATACGATCGTCAACAGATCCTCTTCTCCGATTCCGCCTTCCACCAAAGGATCGGCGCCCAACACTCTTGGATTGGACGTAATCGTCTCGGTTTCCGACATCGCAACATTCTCTTCATTGATACCGGCTTCTCCCCAGATTCCCTCATTATCCAGGGCATTCGGTACCGCTGTATACCGAAGGGCCTTCACCGGCAGATCGATATGCACTTTGGAGATCACCGATTGATAAGCAGCCGGCTGCTCCTGTGGATTGACCACGATAAATTTCTTCGGTGTAAATTGTCCGGCCGGTGAATCTTCATTACGTGCCACCATGGTCGAACCATCATACGTTGCGTTTTTTCCCACTAAAATTGTTGTACAAGCCATATTCTTCCTTCTTTCTATTATTTCCAAGTATAACCAGCTGCAGACAACACTGTCTGCGCTTTATCAAAATTCTCTTTTTTCACAAAGAGATAGTCAGTATTATAGGTCGAAACCACAAAGATTCCGATCATATGTTCTGCCAGTAAAGCTGCGATCGGGGCCAGGATACCGATCAATGAAAAATCCAGTGTTCCCGTGATCCGAAATCCTTTCCAGCCATCTTCTCTTTCCAGGGTTGGATCCGGCACATCTTCGGTTTTACAGACAACGGACAGCTCTTGGTCCGTTTTAGATACAAAACAATAGTCGCCTATGCCTTCCGGAAATCGGTCCACCTTACATACAGTAAAATCCGCCGTTAGTTTTTCCAATTCCATTTATAACACCTTCTCCATCAATGTTTTCTGGATTCCAAAGCCCATCGCTTCATAAAAAGCCCGGGCTCCATCATTGCCTTGCCATACATGCAAAGTAACATTATCACAACCTTGTTGTCGGGCATACTGGATCACATAATCATACAATTGTTTTCCCACATGTTGACCACGAGCAGCTCCATCAACACACAGATCATCAATATATAATGTTTTTCTATCATGCATATTAGCAATCCCTTTGATTTGCTGCATCTGGCAGAAACAATACCCTAGCACTTCATCCTTATCATCGGTATAGACAAATACCGGTGTCTGCTTATTTTCAAAAATAGACATTAATTCCTCATCGGTATATTTTTTTGTTCCTGCAATAAAAATATCCGGTCGTATTTCTTCATGAATGGCAAGCACCTGATACAGTAAACGGTCAATAGCTTCCAGGTCCTTTTTCTGAGCTCTTCGAATCATATGAGATCCTCCTAATACTATTTATTTATTGTAATACTGTCATACATAAAATTCAAAAGAAAGACCCTGTTTTAAATCCCAAGCATATAGACCATCACATAGTCATCCATAACATATCCATGACCAATGTCATTGACTTCTTCTTTTACAATCGTAAAGCCCATCTTCCGATATGCCTGCACCGCACAGTTATGCCGATTGACATTTAAACGGATCCTCTTCAAAGAAAGTTTTTGAGCTGTTTTAATCACAAAATCCAGCATCTCATAAGCAAGCCCCTGGCCCCTTTTCTCTTTACAAAGATAGAATTTGCTCAAGTACAGATATTCTTTTTCTTCTTTCATAGAAAGAAATCCGATATCTTTTTCCTGCTCTTTCACAAAATAATACTGATAGGAAGCCATCTGATTTCGGATGGATGGCTCACTCTGAAACAATGCCAGCATATAATCATTTTGTTCCTTTCCGATCAAAGGATCAAAATGTTCTCTTACTATGGAAGTAGCTAAAGCTGACATACGAGCTACCTGTGATTCAGTTAACGCTTCAAATTCCAACATATTTGTATTATACCTTATGCCAACCAAAAATAGAGCAAGAACCTATATTCTCAATGCCAGTAAATTAATGGTATTGCCTATATTCTTGCTCTATTTTTTAATTGTTTTAATTATCAAACATATTATTCTCTAAGTTAATTCTGTATATAGTTCATTCCATCGGTTAATAATATCTTCCCGATTTTTCTGCAGATAATCATAATCCAACTCAACAATATTTAAATCCTCCTGATCCGGGAGGTCAAATAGTTCAGCCTTTCCATTGGATGGTCGCCCGGCACTGGCCTGGTCTCTGGCATCCTGGAATTCAGCGGATGATATCAGATCCACCATAGCTTCAGCAGCTGTCGGATTTGGTGCACTCTTTACGATAGCAACTCCACCTGGCATGGCGGTATTTCCTTCTTCCATATAAACAATACGAATTGGTGCGCCATCCTTGATGATAGCTGCTACGCTCGATTCATAAGATAACCCGACTACATATTCGCCATTACTTACAAGGTTGAATACATCTTTGGAGGATGTAGTAGAGAATGTTGAAGGAATCAGCTTTTCAATGTATTCCCAACTTTTTTCATCATTAAAAGAATCTCCCATGGTTGCCAAGATTGTTTGTAGTTGCCTCCATCCGCTTGAAGTAGAATCCGGAGCAGCCAGGATGATTTTTCCTTCTAAAGCCGGATCCAGTAAATCTTCATATCCCTGAATATCCAGTCCCAGCTCTTGTTCCAGCTCTTCGTTCACACATAAGCACATAACTTGTACATCGTAATACGTAATGTAACCTGCCTCATCATGATAAAGCTGTTCATCATCACAAGCGGCCGTATAAGGACGAAGAATATCATGATACATATCTCCATCCGCTGCAAACTGCCCACCCAATAAAACATCGCAGTCTGTGGATTCATCACTTCGTATACGTGTTGCCAAAGTTCCTACAGAATCCGCCTGTAGCTCCAGTTCACAGTTAGGATAATACTTGTTCCATAGCTCACGGACGACTTCCTGCTGGGTTTCTTCCATTGTTGTATAGCAAGTCAGTTTCCCTGTAACTTCATCTACGTCTTTCACATAATACGGTCTTTCCACACTTGTTGCATCATCTTTTCCATTATTTGATGTGTTGCTGTTTGAGCAACCGAACATCGAAACCGATAGTACCGAAATCAAAACCCCTGTCATTAATTTTTTTATTATTTGATTCATAATCACCTCATTATATTTTCATGTCTTTTGGATCTGTAAATTTCATATATACAATTAAGCATAGTACCGTGAATACCATCGTAATGGTTGCAAAGACTGCAGCCACACCATAGATACCGCTGGTAATTGATGTGTATGTACTGATAGTCAAAGTAATCGTTTGATTATTGTAGAGAATAACACCTGAGCTCATTTCTGTCAGTATCGAAACAAAACTTAGTACTGCTCCGGATATAATACCACTAGACATCATAGGAACCGTTATTTTTGTAAAAGTTGCTATTTTCCCAGCTCCCAAACTTAAAGCCGCTTCTTCCGTACTGATTGGTACTTTCATCATAGCCGCTGTGGCGGACCGCGATGTAAACGGCATCCGGCGTATGACCAGTGCCAAGATCATAATAAAGAGCGTTCCGGTAATATTCAGTGGTTCTTTGCTGAACGAAATAACTAGAGCGATACCGATGACGGCTCCCGGCATTATATACGGCATCATAGAGATAGTATCAATGGCATGGTTCAACAGATTGCTCCTTCGAACGACTAGATATGCAATCAACACAGCAATCACGATTACGATAGCTAAAGTACAAAAGCTGATTATTAACGTATTGCCTAGAGCTCTTATCAGCATTTTTTCCATTGCCTTCTGATAATTGATCAGTGAATATCCTGGTTTTAGAATGCTGTTGGAATAGTTTCGAAATGACATATTGACAATATATACCTGTGGCAGTAATGCCAAAGCGACCAGAATGTAACAAAACAAGTGCATACATAGATTTCTAAAACCATGTGCCTGCTTTTTCTGGACCGGATGCAGAGCATTCATTGTAAATTTGAAATGGCTGGAAACAACTTTTTGTAAGATAAAAATCAAAGCTGTTGCAGTAATAGCAATCACACTCATCGTTGCAGCGAAATGATAGTCTGCTCCGTTTTCTCCCAGATATTGATTGTAGATCAATACCGGAAACGTCGTATATCCTCGACCAATCAGCACCGGTGTTCCAAAATCAGCAAAGGACCGCATAAACACAAGCAGAGCCGCAGCCAGGATCGTTGGCATACTCAAACCCATGATGACCCTTTTAAATTTTTCAATTCCCTTGCATCCCATACTTTCTGCTGCTTCCATCAAGGATTGATCAATATCCTTGAAAGCCCCGTTCATATAAATCATGACCAGTGGAAAAAACTTCAATGTTTGTACAAATACGATGCCTCCGAATCCATAGATAGACCATCCATGAATTCCGATTGCTTTAAGCAATCCTGTAATCAATCCTGCATTTCCCATCAACAAGATCCATGCATACGCTCCAATAAAAGGAGCAGACATAGAGCATAACAAACATAGCACAAACAAAACTTTGCTCCCCTTTAAATGATAGAAAGAGAAAAAATACGCAAATGGTATTCCCAGAAACAGGCAAGCAATCGTTACACAGGATCCAATTTTGATACTATGAAGGATGGATCCATAATAGTATTCCTTTGAAAAAAAGGATTGAAACCCGGTTAAAGTGAAACTTCCGTTGACATATACGGCTTCTTTAAGCAATTTTCCGATCGGGTACACCAAGAAACAAAGAAAGAATAAGAACAAAAGGAATGAGATCCATTTCCACACATCCATTTTTTTAGTCGGATTCATAAACAGAATGAACAACTCCTTTCATAATGGACTGCTCACTATCCATATCAAATACATTGATTTTTTCTTTCTTAACACCCAGATATACTTTTTGGCCAATCTCATACTCTACACCTGGTTCGGATTCATAAGTCATTTCAATCCATTCCACCAGCCCTATATCAAGAATAAACTGCGTAGTGGCTCCTAGAAAAATCCTGTCCTTTACCACTGCCGGAATTCCATCCGACCGCTTCAGAACCCATTCTTCCGGACGAATGGATACTTTAACGGTTCGATCAAAGATTTCACCATCACGAATCGTATCGAGGATAATTTCTTCATCAAAAACTTCCAGAACCGCTTGGTTATCCTTTTTGACAAGTCTTCCTTCTAAAATATTCGATTTTCCAATAAATGTTGCTACAAACAAGTCTTTAGGCCGGCTATAGATATCCGACGGTTTTCCACAATGGCGGATCACCCCTTGATCCATGACAGCGATACGATCAGAAATAGCCATAGCTTCCTCTTGATCATGCGTCACATAGATTGTTGTTGTTCCGACTTCTTTTTGTATATGGCGAATAGCTCCTCTCATTTCAACCCTGAGCTTTGCATCAAGGTTTGATAATGGCTCATCCATCAACAATACATCTGGAGATATAACCAAAGCTCTAGCTAAGGCCACCCGTTGCTGTTGTCCTCCGGAAAGATTCTGAGGCATTCTGTCAGCATATTGATCAACATGTACCAGTTTCAAAAAACGGTCGGATCGTTTTCGCATTTCTTCCTTAGATATCTTTTTGTATTTCAAACCAAATTCCACATTTTTTCTAACAGTCATGTTTGGAAAGATGGCATAGTTCTGAAATACCATGCCAATCCCCCGCTTTCCAGGATCCATATCATTGATCTTTATATCGTTAAAATAGAAGGAACCCCCTTCGATGGAATTAAAACCGGCAATCATCCGAAGCAATGTCGTTTTTCCGCAGCCAGATGGTCCTAACAATGTAAAAAACTCTCCATTATTCACCTGCATCGATAAATCAGGAATGACCGTTACATCCCCATATTTTTTTACCGCATGATCCACTGTAATCGTGACACTCATTGACACTCCTCCTTATATGTAAGCGCTTACTGTTGATAGTATTATAAAAAAGAGCAAACAATAAAACTACCGCCAATCTTACATAAAAGGGGGAAAATCCTACACTCTCTGTGTCTTCAAATATTCTCGAGGAGATAGATCTGTATACTTTTTAAATACATGTGTAAAATACTTATAATCAATATATCCACATAACGATGCCGTTTCTGTTACTGTTTTTCCGGCTTTAAGATATCGTTGCGCTTGTTCGATACGGTAACGGTTTAGATACTCCGTAAATGTTATTCCCATCTCCTGTTTAAATTTTTGATGTAAATAGGTCTGAGAATAATGCAGCCGATGAACCAAAACCTTCATGGATAACTTTTTCATATACTCCTTATGGACAATATCGACCATCTGACGAACAACAGGATTTTCTGATGAGGGGTCTTCCGAAAGATATTCGATCTTTGTATCTTGTTTCTTCCCTCTTAGACCAATATCACAAATATTTTTAGCATCCTTTAATACGGATATCAGTTCATTTCGATCCAGTGGCTTTAATAAATAACGGATCGCACCATATCTCATAGCCTTTTGAGCATATTCAAATTCCGAATATCCGGATAAAAGAATGGAAAAATAATTTCCATCTTTATATGTTTTTTCCAACATTTCCAAACCATCCATAATTGGCATATTCACATCTGTAATGACAATATCCGGCTGTAAATATCGGATTTTTTCCATCCCTTCTTTACCGTTGGCAGCCTGTCCGATAATCTCATATCCGTAAGTTTCCCAGTCAATTTGATTTATTAATCCTCTTCGTATAATGGATTCATCTTCTACGATCAGTACTTTATACATGTTCATCCTTCTTTCTTTCTATATGAATATAAACAATCAATCCATTTGGTTGATTGTCCGTTACGTACAGCTTGCTTTTTTTTCCGTATTCTAGATATAACCGTCGGGAAAGATTCCGCAACCCAATCGACTTTGTATGATGATCATGATTCCTTAAGTCTTCATCCAGTGCTTTTCGCTCCGCATCTGACATACCTGGACCATCGTCTTTTACCGTTATGATGAGGATGTCGTTTTCAACAACTGCCGTTACTTCTATATGAAGATCCATTTGTACTTTAAAGCTGTATTTAATGCTGTTTTCCAATACCGGCTGAAGAAAAAGTTTTGGTACTTTATAATCAAGAGCAGATTCTTCAATAGAAAATTCACAAAACAAACGTTCTTCAAAGCGCGTGCATTGAATATCGATATATTGCTGGATATATATAAGATCGTTCCCAAAGGAAACTTGACGATTATTTAAATCGACAGAATAGCGAAGTATCTTTGTGAATTTCAAAATAAGCGACTCAGCTTTCGGAGGATCTGATAAAACCAGATTCCGGATCAATTCCAGCGTATTATACATAAAATGCGGATTCATCTGCGCTGTCAATTGATTATATTCGAAACGATTGTTCAATTTTATCAGCTCCGTATTTTTCATATGAAGTGCCTCTATCGCATCCAGCATTTCATTGATTTGTCCGGCGATTTCTGCAAACTCATCTTTTCTTGATGATTGAATTCGATGATTCCGATCTACCTGGCCGATTCTGCGAATTTCACCGACCAGTTCGTCAACTGCCTCACTTTGATTGATTGCCATCGAACGAGCCATGGATCGTGCACTCCAGATCCATAATCCACCGGTAATGATAAAAAACAACAATTCAATCCATAAAACATTTTCCTGCTGATCATATACCATTGAATAGAACCGAATATCTTGTTGTTTACTGGTATATGTCTCCACCCAATAGCATTGATGCGAGTCAGTCCATAGACCGCTGCCCTTTTGTTCAAACTTGTTATGTGGAGAAATCCAGGCATGTTTGCTAGAATAAAGAATATTTGAACGTCCATCTGTAATGACCCCGTCAAATGGCCTGTCAGCCAAAACTGTATTCCAGTCGGAACCTGAAACAAATAAAGTAATGTAACCATCCTCTAATGGAAATATATACATAGGATCAGCATACTGTCCGGTTTCATAATAGACAGAACGATAAATGTTTTGTGCATCTGCTTTATGGCACACAGCCCGGTTATATTCTAAAAGATAGCTGGTCATTTTCCCTTCTCCCATGGATGTATACACAACATTTCCATTCTGGTTGATAATCAAAACATCACTGTATACAAGCGTATCTTTATTAAACTGGCGGAACAAGTTTCTAAACGTATCCAAGTCTCTTTCGTTTAGTGTTTTCAACACGTTCTCATCCTGCAGGAAAGAACAATTCTGATTTTCAATTATATGATGGGTTTCTTTTAGTAATTGCATATGTTTTTCAGCATTTCTTTGCATGGATATACGGCCTATCATCCATTGACACAATAAAAAAAGTGCTGCACTGAATAAGACCAAACAAACGATTTGCCTGGTCACTGATTTTTGCAGCACTTTTCTATAAAGGTTAAGGGTATGGCTTCTGTCGATTCTTTTCGGTTTCATATACACGGAGTCTCAATTATTTTCCACTCAAAATTCTATGATGATATTTTCAGTATAACGAAACCAACAATTTACAAGATACCCAAAAAGAAGATAATTCAACCCATTTTAAGTAATTTATATATAGATGCATAATTGAATAAACCTCTTCATTTTGTTAGGATCGCACAATTTCTACGAACATCCTTTTAACATCAAAAAACCTCCTATTCAGGAGGCTGCATCTTTTTATTGTTTCAAATAACTGCACGCTGCAATGGCTGCCATCGCTCCATCAGCACATGCTGTGGCTACCTGCCGCAAGGATTTGGTCCGACAATCCCCAGCTACAAAAAGACCCGGTGTTTTTGTCAAACAAGCTTCATCCGCCTGTATATAGCCGGACGCATCCAGATTGGTCAGTTCTTTAAAAATGCCGTTGTCCGGGACCAAGCCTACAGCCAGGAATACTCCATCACAGGAAACGATTTGTTCCTTTCCGGCTTGTTCATATCGAACCCCTGTCAGCCTGCCGTCCGTCAGTTCATACCCTAACACTTTTGTGTTGACATGGGCTGTCACGTTAGGATGGTCAAATAGCTGATCCTGGGATTTCTGATCAGCTGTGAAAAAAGGCATATCCTGTAAAAGAATCAGTTCCTTGACTATATCCACCAATAAATTGGCTTCCACAAAAGCAGAGTTGCCGCCACCGATCATCACAACGGTTTGATCTTTATAGAAATCACCGTCACATACCGCACAAAAGCTGATTCCATCGCCAATCAGATCTTCTTCATGTTCCAGTCCCAACAACCGATGCGTTGTCCCGGTGGCGATGATGACACTTTTTCCCTGATACGTATTTCCTTCCAGAGTCTGTACATAGAAGATGTTCTCTTTTTTTACATCCATGACTTCTTCCAGTGTCACTTCGGCACCTTGCGCCATGGCCTGGTCCAAAAACTTGTCCGCAAAGACATCGCCGCTGATACTGGTAAAACCAGGGATATTCTCTACCTTCGGCGAATTTACGATCTGTCCGCCAAAGACACTTTTTTCAATGATAAGAACCGATTTCCCATTCCGGAGGCCATACACGGCTGCGCTAAGACCAGCCGGTCCACCTCCGATCACAATCATATCAAACATATTTTTTCTCCTGCCTATGATAGAAACGGCTGAGCTGTAGAACAGCCCAGCTGTATGTAAAATCTTTTTTAGCTCAAATTTCTATGAGCTTTCATCCATTCGATGGCAGCCGTAGCTCCTACATAACGCGTACCATCCGGATCAATAATCGTTGGTGTCTGTGTAATATTCAGTTCTCTGGCTATATCCATATTCTCCGAGCAGTTTACGGAATTGTATTCGACTTTTCCGATTTTAAAGCGTTGTTCCGCCCCTTTACATTTCGGGCAGTGGTCTTTGACATACATCGTCGGAATCCCGCCGCTGACACTGGCCGCCGCTACGTTCGGTTCTTCTTCCTGTTTGTCGGAAAGGATCCGGTTTTCCGGCAGGTGGCTGTGGCTTAATACATATTCCTTCCGATCGGCAAATTCCTGTGTTTTTCCCTTATTCCAGTTCTGTACCGGGCGATAATAGCCGGTGATCCGGCTGTATACCTCGGTCTTCTTTCCACAGATCGGACATTCCATCACTTCCCCATTGATATAGCCGTGATCGGCACAGACAGAATATGTCGGGCTCATCGTATAGTATGGTAACCGATAGTTTTCACTGATCTTGCGTACCAGGTTGGCCGCCGACCGCCAATCCGGTAGACGCTCCCCTAAAAACGCATGGAAGACGGTTCCGGAGGTATACAATGTCTGCAGTTCATCCTGGATATCCAGAGCCGCAAAAATGTCTTCAGTAAATCCGACCGGCAGGTGGGAACTGTTTGTATAGTATGGATCGCCGGCATCGTTGGCCGTGATGATATCCGGATATCTTTCCTTGTCGATCTTAGCCAGACGGTACGAAGTACTTTCCGCCGGTGTCGCTTCCAGATTGTACAGGTCACCATACATTTCCTGGTAATCAGACAGTTTATTACGCATGAAGTTCAATACGTTCTTCGAGAATTCCTGCGTTTCCTTATGCGTCATATCCTTACGGATCCATTTTGCGTTCAAACCGGCTTCATTCATGCCCACCAGACCAATGGTCGAGAAGTGGTTGTTGAATGTACCCAGATAACGTTTCGTGTATGGATACAAGCCCTGATCCAGCAGCTTTGTGATGACATCACGTTTCACCTTCAAGGAACGGGCAGACAGATCCATAATATGAGATAAACGCTGGTAGAAATCTTGCTCATCTTTTGCCAAATACGCAATACGAGGCATATTGATCGTTACCACACCGACAGAACCTGTCGATTCTCCAGAGCCGAAGAAACCACCGGATTTTTTACGTAATTCACGCAGGTCCAGGCGCAGACGACAGCACATGCTTCGTACATCGCTTGGCTCCATATCGCTATTGACATAGTTGGAGAAATATGGTGTTCCATATTTTGCGGTCATCTCAAAAAGCAGCTTGTTGTTTTCGGTTTCCGACCAGTCAAAGTCTTTTGTGATAGAATAGGTCGGAATCGGATACTGGAAACCACGGCCATTAGCATCGCCTTCGATCATCAATTCGATGAAAGCCTTATTGACCATGTCCATCTCTTTTTTACAATCTTTATATTTAAAATCGAGTTCTTTTCCACCTACGATACATGGCTGCTCAGCCAGATCGTCCGGAACTGTCCAGTCTAAAGTAATATTGGTAAATGGCGCCTGGGTTCCCCAGCGGCTTGGTGTATTGACACCATAGATAAAGCTCTGAATGCACTGCTTTACTTCTTTATAGTCCAGGTTGTCTACACGGACATACGGAGCCAGATATGTATCAAAGGAAGAGAAAGCCTGGGCACCGGCCCATTCATTCTGCATGATACCTAAGAAGTTGACCATCTGATTACAAAGGGTGGATAAATGGCTGGCCGGCGCTGAAGTGATCTTACCAGGCACTCCACCTAGCCCTTCCTGGATCAGCTGCTTCAAAGACCATCCGGCACAATACCCTGTCAGCATGCTCAGATCATGGATATGTACATCACCGTTACGATGTAAATTTGCGATTTCCGGATCATAGATCTCACTTAGCCAATAGTTTGCGGTAATGGCACCGGAGTTGGACAGGATCAATCCCCCGACAGAATAAGTAACTGTCGAATTTTCCTTCACACGCCAGTCCAGAGCCTTTACATAGCTGTTGACCAGTTCTTTATAATCCAGCATGGTCGCATTCATGTTACGGATCTTTTCACGTTGTTTACGATACAAAATATAATTCTTGGCAACATCCCCGTAACCAGCTTGGATCAGTACTGCTTCTGCGCTGTCCTGGATGTCTTCCACATCGATCATGTCATTTTTGATTTTCGGTTCAAAATCGCTGGTCACCTTTAAAGCCAGTAAATCGATAATACTCGGATGGTATTGTTTACCGGTCCCTTCAAAAGCTTTTGTAAGTGCTGCAGATATTTTCGCAATGTCGAATTCAACAATTTTTCCATCCCTTTTTTTTACTTGATACATTATTTAACACCTCTCAATTCTGTACCAGGCAAAATCGCCTTTGCTCTCTTACAAATTTCTTCCATTTCTTCCTTCGTGTAAGCACTCAATCCCTGCTTTATACATCTTCCACTATCCACAAACTGCTGCAGATAATAACGTTTCGTCCCTTTGATCATCTTCGCTATAGAAACAATGTCCTCTTCGGTATGAAGCTCTTTTACAACCGTGGTTCGAAATTCATAATCAACTTTTTCTTTGAATAAAAACGCTATACTCTTTTTAATGAGGTCCTTTCGGAAAACAGCTTCCGGGATCCCTGCCGTCATGGCATATTTATCCATGGTGTTTTTTACATCCATAGCTACATAATCAATCATACCGGTTTCTACGATCTGTTCCAGCCGGTCCGGAAATAATCCATTGGTATCCAGCTTTACCAGGTATCCCATATTTTTGATTGCTGCAACGAATGCCTCCAGTCCCGGCTGCATCAACGGTTCTCCACCAGTAATACATACCGCATCCAGGATGCCTTTCCGTTTCTTCAAAAAAGAAAGAAGTTCTTCCGGATCGATCCATTCAAGATCTGAAGGAACAAAAACCAGATCTCGGTTATGGCAAAACGGGCACCGCATATTGCACCCACCCAGAAAAACCGTACATGCCACCTGATTGGGATAATCCAGCAATGTCAATTTCTGGATTCCGCCGATCCTGATTTTTTCATATCCTTTCTCATTCATAATGAAGCTCCTCAAAATTAGTTGAACCTTCAACTGTTTCTACTTCATTCTATAAAATAGGAAGGCGGTTCGTCAACACAAATCTATAAGAATTTTGATAATATTATGCGTATTAATACACATAATAAAAACTGTTTATCCACAATAGACAAACAGCCTTTATATTCTATATTTATAGACTTGATTCTTCTGTATCCACCTTTTCAAACCGATAGATCTGCCGGATATTGGGGTACTTTTCCTTATCTACCACACTCATAAATAGATCATAAGGACGCGCATACGTTTTAAAAGGCGCATACAATGCCTGATAAACCACCAGCTTTTCACCGGTTTCACTATGATCGGCCAGCGCCAGGATCCGGTATAAATACATCGACGATACCTGGGATACTGTCTCCCTTTTAAAATGGCGGACGATGTCGCCTACATGAAAGATTCGTGCGTTCATACGATCACAAAGAACAATCCCAGAAAGGTGATAAATCCAGCTATGTTGACGGCAGCCGGAATCCGGAAAATCAATAAAGGAATTCCAATCAACATCGGATTCAGGATATACGCCCAACCGGGAAGATCGGTACGGCCGGTAAAAACAGCTGCAAACAGGGCTCCCGAATAGATCAACAGTCCTAGATAACAAACATACATGGTAAGAGACGATCTCCGAAAATATTCATTAACTGCCCCCAGCGCTTCCCTGGTCCGACCCAGATGAACATAAAACCATTCCGCACTGCCACAGATTACATGATGGGCAATGCCCGGAAGAAAGAATAAAACACCTGCAATGTACATAGCTGTCGCATGGCCACGCGAAAAAGATTCCATCCATTGAGCCAGCTTCATATAGCCAAAAAAACACAAGGTCAAAGACAGCACACCGAGAAGGATCGAGACCATTAAGGAGGTTTCGGATTTACCTTCAAAAATACGTGCCATTTTCTTCGGATCATTCATCATATGGAAAGAAAACCGGCCTTTGGGCAGATAGATCATCAAACAATCGGTAATCCCGCACAAAACATGTGCCAGGGCCGTCATTAAGACGACTGCTTTTATACTCATAATATCCTCCCTTACATAAAGGCATGTCACATTGACATTTCCAATGTTTCTATTCTACTTCATAATTTAATTTCCGTATAGATTCTTTTCTGTTCAAAGAGCTCCGATTTCATCAATATCATCCTTTCCGCTTTCATTGAAAACGGTTCAAACGCAATCTCTTTTTGCCCCGGCCATTCGATCCGGGCGTTCCGTATCAATGTTACATGCCCTCTGAACGACGTCCCTGCAAGATCAAATCCCCCTTCTTTTAACCGTTGTACAAGAATTCTTTGCGCTTGGTTCAGCTCTTCATTTTCTTCGATTCCCAGCCACCACAAATCTTTTTTACGATGAAAAACACCGATCTCAGAAAAAGTGATCACCATCTGTTCAAACGGAAAGCTCATCGCATGTTGAATACGAGGCAAATCCGCTTCATTTACCTCTCCTAAAAAAGCCAGAGTGATATGCAGGTTCTCTGCAGATACAATACGGCCTTTCCCATAAGATAAAAGCTGTCTCTGAAGTCCCCCGATCTTCCTTTTTGCCTGCTGGTCCGGGACGATACAAATAAATGCACGCATGATCTTATCCCAGCCAGTAAATCAATCCGGACAACATACCGATAAACAAACTCAGTCCAAGTGTCCATGACACCGATGCAATGACAGACTGTTGATGGATCCTAAAAAAAGGATACGGTCCATCTATACGACGTACCCCATTCAAATATAGCATTATCACACCATAGACGATCGTGAACATGATAGGAATCCAGAGGATCTGCCATGATTGCGGATGGTGCTCCCACAAAAAATAAGAAATTGTAGATAATACCGGACATAAAGTATGATGATACAGACCGTTGCCTCGGATCAGCAGCTCTTTGGCATCGCCACCCATGGGAATCAGAACACATATGGTAATGATGAATGTCATCACCAGCATACAAGTACTGAGATATCGTAACCAAACGATATCTCCGATGAGAACATAGAGCAAAGAACTGACAAACGTCACCATATTCGATAGCTGGGTATAATACGCAAAAACCCTCCATTTACGACGGGATATACTGATCTGCAGACCGATGATCTCCAGAATCAAGTTGATCAAATTTGCATACCATGCCATAGTCTGTCCTCCTGTTTTTATTATAGCATTGACAATTACCAAAAGAAAAAGCCGGTCGTCCGGCCTTAATGCATTCCCTCGTTGGATGATTGAATATCTTGTATGAATTGTTCGTTCATATCCGGATAAGCCGATAACATCGGCTTGACATCCAGTCCCTTTTTACGATCAAAATAGTTCTTTGTGATCTTGGCCACCAGTGACTGTAAAGCCAGCAGACAAATCAAGTTCGGCACGGCCATTAAGCCGTTAAATGTATCATCAATGGCCCAGATCAATCCACTTTTGATGGTAGAGGAAACCGCAATCAATACAATATAGACCACCTTAAAGGCTTTCACGACTTTTCTACGGTTTTCTTCTTTCATCCAGTCACAACAAAAATCAATGGCTTTTTCTCCATAATATGACCATGCCAGGATCGTCGTAAACGCAAAGAGCGGCAAAATCAGACTAAATACAATGGTTCCCAGAGTCCCGAAATTCTGTGTAAACATAGACATGGACATCACGCTGTCTTCCATATCTCCGGATAAAGCTGTCATATCATATGTCGTCAAAAACATCAATGCGGTCAATGTACAAATGATAAACGTATCGAAGAATACTTCAAAAACACCCCATAAACCTTGTTTGACCGGTTCTCTTGTTTCCGATGCCGAATGGGCAATGACCGAAGAACCCAGACCCGCTTCATTAGAAAACACACCGCGAGCCATCCCTTTCTTGATAACCTGGGAAAAGGAATAACCAAGAATACCACCACCGGCGGCCTGAAAGTTGAAAGCCTTTGAAAAAATCAATCCCAGCGCAGCCGGCACTCTTCCGATATGTGCACCGATTGAGATCACAGCCAACACGATAAACAATAAAGACATAAAAGGAACTAACATGGACGCAGTCCGTCCGATCCGTTTGATCCCGCCAATGACGATTACAGCCGTAACCACGGCTACAATGACGCCTACAATGAACCGCATCATCTCCGTACTGCCATTGACACCGGCACGGGTGATGGCTTCGGCCAGGGTACCGGAGATCTTATTGGTCTGTACACCGCTCATCCCGATCGCCGCAAACACACAGAAAAAGGCAGCCATATAAGCCATCCACTTCCATTTCAGACCATAAGCTATATAGTAGAAAGCTCCACCGGAAAGATTTCCGTCAGCATCCTTTTTACGAAAATACAGGCCCAGTACATTCTCCGAATAATTAGTTACCATCCCAAAGAAAGCCGAGATCCACATCCATAGAACCGCTCCGGGCCCTCCTGTCAGAATAGCTGAAACAACCCCGATGATGTTACCGGTTCCCACAGTTCCCGAAATAGCTGTAGCAAACGCTTCAAACTGTGAAATCGACTGGATGGAATCCTCCTCACCCTTTTTCTTTCCCAGTCCCTTCAATGTCGGAATAATCGTTGTATTCAATGATTCCTTGAAATGGGTAACCTGTAAAAAATTTGTGCGGATCGTCATGATCAGACCGGTTCCCAGAATCAGGATGATGACCGGCCATCCCCACACAATACCATTCAATACATCATTTACACGTTCAATCGCATCAATTATCGTAGTCCACATTTTATGCCCTCCCTTTGATCGCAATGCGGACAACAAGAAAGAGCCTGCAAATACAGGCTCCGAAGAATTACAATACATTGGAAAAATACTTTCGTATTTCTCGGGTTCTCCGTCCTTTTGCCTGAGAGATTACAGATATTCATCTGCTTGCACCTTCGGCATCCACTTAAGGAATTCTCCGGAGTATTGTCCACATATAGTCTTTGTTTCCTGAGCGTTTTACACCTTCGGCGATACATTGTATCCTTTTCCTACATGTTTCATCCAATACAGATTCAATTTGTTGACCATGTATTATGTTAGCACTAACTAAAATAATGTACAAGAAAAACTTATACATTCAAAGGCCGTGGCAGGGTAAAGCTGTTTTTCTCATAGTCGACCCTATAGATCCCGCAATTGCTGATAAACCGAGCCCAGTACGAACCCTGAGAGTACGGATCCAGATATTCCAAAGCCCCTTTCATTGCCACGGCATGTGTAGAAACCAGCACATGTTCGACAGGTTCTTTGGCAAGATCCTCAAGAAAGCTTCCCATACGGCGAACCACGGATTCCAAACTTTCCATGCCCTTTGGTGCCGGGTTATGAACAAAATCACTGAAAAAGTCAACGATTTCCTGGCTTGGGTGGTCAAGACTGGTTCCTTCATAAGGTCCATAGTCCATTTCCAACAGACGGTCATCCAGCCGAATATCCGACTGACCACTGACAATCCTTGCGGTTTGTACCGAACGTTGTAAAGGGCTGGAGAAAACCCGATCGAACCAAATGTGCTGCTGCCGAAAATACTGAGCAGCCATTTGGGCTTGTCCTATTCCCTGCTGGTTTAACGGTGCATCGCTCCGTCCCTGCAGGAGTCTCTCCTTATTCTTGATCGTTTGTCCATGCCGTATGATATAGATTTTCATAGTCCTACTCTTTCATTGTGCGATATAGATTGGCTAAAATGGCGCCGGAAATATTATGCCATACGGAAAAAACAGCACCGGGAACAGTTGCCATTGCCAGGTTCGGAAACGCAGTGGCAGCCAATGAAGTGGCCAGACCGGAATTCTGCATACCGATTTCTATGGAAAGAGCTTTTTTCTTAGCCAGAGGCAGTTTGAGAATTTTTCCCAGTCCATACCCACAAGCATATCCAAGCAAATTGTGCAGGATCACAACCACAAATACGACCAGACCAGTATCCAGGATCTGCTGGGCGTTGTGTGATACAACCGAAGCGACGATAAGCGTGATCGCAAGGACCGAAATAACAGGAAGCAGGTCCAGGACCTTCTGTGTCTGTCGGGACCAGAACCGGTTGATCAAAAAACCCAATGCGATTGGAATGATCACGACCTTGACAATGGAAAGGAACATGCCGATTGGTTCTACATTGACCGAAGTGCGCAGCATCAGCCAGGTAATCGCCGGCGTTAATAAAGGCGCTAACAACGTGTTTACACTGGTCATGCCTACAGACAAAGCTACATCGCCCCGGCTTAAATAGGTCATCACATTGCTGGATGTCCCTCCCGGACATGTACCGACAAGAATGACTCCGGCTAATAATCCGGTCTCAAGACCAAACAATTTTCCCAGCAGGAAGGCCAAAATCGGCATGATCGAAAACTGTGCCAGGCATCCCAGCAGGATATCTTTCGGATGCTGTAATACCAGCATAAAATCCTTTGGCTTCAATGTTAGTCCCATACCGAACATCACGATCATTAAAAGATAATTCACCCACGATGTATCAATCCATACGCATGTAGATGGAACAAACAACGCCAGTGCAGCAATCACCAGAACGATCACTGCCATATATTTTCCGGTAAACTGGCTGATCTTATTTAACATTATATAAATCCTCCTTATAACAGAACAGGGAGCTCAATGAAAGCTTCCTTGTTTGTTAGTATATCACTTTTCTGCAATTTTTACAGGATCCCATCCCGGATCCCGGTACTGAGTAACGGAAAGATGGTTAGAACTTACATAATCCGCAATAAACTTTGTCCTCGTTTTTTCCAGGGCTTGTTCATCCTGTGTGATCTTCTCATATGCCGCATAATGCTCTCCAAAAATTCTTTCCGAGCTCGGCTTGCTCTGCGAACCATCGGCTACCTGGTCAAACTGTGTTACTTCATAACCATCCCCGCTCTTACGTAGGTGCATCGCTCCCGGATAATCTCCACCGGATACCATGTTTAATGTATCCTTTTCTAGATCATAGTTATAGAGTTCAAATTTTCCATAGACAAGGACATCCTGTGGATCGTGGTCATCGGTATATACGATAGTGATGCTTGGAATGCTGACATCCGCTTTGTCGTAATCCTTGCCGATTTCATCTACCATATACTCACAGATTGCATCCATATATGGTTCTGTCCCTGTATATTTATAGGCAGGCAGTGCATCCTCCGATGCCTGGTCTGTCTTTGTGAAGGAAATCCAGTTATCATCCATATTGATAAATAAGCCATCTCCTTCGATAGTATATTCATAAGAACCTGTATCTGTCATTAGCTCTGTGGAGCCCCAGCGCACATCGATGTTTACACTCCCTTGTAAGGCTCCGGTATGGTCCTTATTCAACTGGACAGATTCAATATCCTGCGGTTCATCCGCAATATATGTTCCCGGTATATAGTCATACATGGTTTGCTGTTCAAAATCTTCGTATGTAATAGAATCAATGATAGCAGCCAGCGCATCACTGACCGGTAGATCCACATCGTCGTTTCCACTGGTATGCGCAGTGATCTCAAACAGAAGAACACCTCCGTTATACTGTCCGGCAATAGCGGATTGCGATAACCCGCTGCCTTCTTTTTCAACCACCAGATTTCGCCAGTAACCCCACTGATCCGTAGTCCCCGGAAAAATACCTTCGCTGCGTTCTATTGTTTCCGGATCCTCGCTCCAGCTTTCTGTACATTCAGCTAACACCTCTTCCGGTTGTTTTTTTTCAATATAAGAAATTGTCACCATATTGGTTCCGGCCGAATCCTCTGTATAGACAAACTGCGCCACATGATCACCGATCCTGGAAGCTTCAATGACCGAAGGATCATATACAACAGTCCATCCATCTTTACTTTGATATGTGCCGGTCTGTTCCACTTTTTCCGCTGTTTCCTGTTTCTGCGGTTCGCTTGGCTGGCCACCACAAGCTGTCAGACAGGCAGCCAGAACAACCGCAATCCATCTTCTTTTTAATATATGCATATGTTTCCTCCTGTTCATCTGAAATCCCTCTTTCTATTATTTGATTTTACCATGAATTGCATCCAGAAAACGAATCATGCCCGCCGGATATTCCTCCCGTTTCGGACAATTATGGTTTCCCAGACCAATCGGTTTATTGGTACCATGATAATCGCTGCCCGCCGTCACATACAGATCATATTGCCAGGCATATTGCAACATTTGTTCCTGCAGTTCTCTGGTAAACCCAGAATAGTAGGCTTCCACGCCCTGTAATCCAAAGCTCACCAATCGCTGCAGGCGCTCATCCATATCCCGGCCGATAATCAGCTGGTCCCCGCTTCCAAAACTCGGATGCGCAAGTACCGGGATCCCTCCTGCCCCCAGGATGCCTGTAATCGCCTGCTCCGGACGAACATACTGCGAGCGAAAATGGACCTGGTTAATATACTTTTTGATTGCTTCTTCCTTTGTCCTGACATATTTATATTCGGTCATCAGATTCCCAATATGTGGTTTTCCCGGATTATCCAGAGCAAATAATGCATCCACATCTTCTTGAGAAAAAGTAATGCCAAACTGTTCTTTCAGCAGCTTTAACCGCGCTTTCACTTTTGTGATCCGATAAGAATGGCCAAGATCCACCACATTCCGGATTGCCTGCGTATCAGGATCATACCCATATCCCAGGATATGATACTTACCTGACTCATCCTTGCAGGAAAACTCCACACCGGTCAAAAATTTCGGATCTTCGCTTTTGCGGATCTTCTCTATACATATACATCCCTTGATCGCATCGTGGTCAGTTAATGCGAACAGATCAATTCCTGCTTTTTTTACACTTTCAAGAATCTGTTCTGGTGTATCAGTCCCATCCGATACCGTTGAATGCATATGTAAATCCATTTTTTCAGGATATTTCATTCAGAAGCTCCTTCTTTCTATTCTCTATAAAATTTTTTCACCATCAAAGTATCGCTTTCATCGTTAAGCGCATAAGCTAAATCATCCATTGTTTTTCGAACGGTAAACATCCGTTTCATAATTGAAATTCCTCGATATTATATTCTCTGAGACCCTTTTCCGGATTCTCTACAAGCATTGCATCCATTCTTCTCTTTCGATGATTTAATATTATCTCATGTTTCGTCTATTTATAATATCCTATAATCGATGTTTGATCCGATCCATATAAGATTCAGTTAAACTGGCCCAGGAATAGGCACTCATATACTCACCACGATACGCATTGACCGCATTGATATCCCCTTCGAAATAATGATATAGATCGCAATCCAGCAATTCCGGGACGATCCGCATCGTACCTCTGCCCATCTCCAGGATCTCACTGATTCCATATTCCTCTAACGTGTCACGAAGACTGCGGATGACCACATCCAGCTGTTTCTGCATGGAGCGTGTATATCGTTGGTCTTCCCACAATACCCCAAAAGCATGGGTGCGGGTGATACTCCCTCCCTGACGATCGACTAGATATGCCAGAAGTTCTTTGGCTCGTGCCCGGTTAAAATGCACCATGCGGCCATCTACAAGAACATCAAATTCGCCGAAGGTCTGCACCACGATATGCGAACGAGAAGGCTTCTTTTCCTGTAATGAAAAGACATACTCGATTTCTCTGGCTAAATGTTTCGGATTTAAAGGCTTGAGCAGATAACCAGATGCATGAAGAGCAAAGGCATCCACCGCATACTGCGAATAACCAGTCAAAAAGACAATGGCAGTATCCGGTTGTTTCTCCTTGATTCTGGCAGCCAAGGTCAATCCGTCGATATCCGGCATATTGATATCCAGGATGGCAACATCCACGGTATGTTCATTCAGCCATTCCAATGCTTCCAGTCCTTTAATAAATCCTTTGACCTCTGTGACCTGTGGCAGATTTTGACACAATGAAATTGTTAGTCCCAGAACCAGCTCTTCATCATCAGCACATAATATTTTCATTTGTGTCACCTCCAGTGGTTTTAGCCCATAAAAAAACGAAAAGGAAACGCAATACGATCTTCAACATGATAAAATTCACCAAGTCCTGGCAGCGGCTCTAGCAACCGGGACTCTATAACGTAAAAACACATCGAAGACCTGTATTCACATCTTTGACCGGCTCTTTATCATCTTGTTTACCGTTTCCTTTTCGCTATAACGAGATTCCTTTAGACATGCGTATTGTGACATATCCTGTCCAACAGATGTCCAACAATTCTAAAGGAATATTTATATTTTTTTCATTTTTTGATAGCCGGTATACGGATTACAATGGTTGTCCCCTGCTCTATCTTGCTGTAGATCATCATAGAGCCTTCGCACATCGTTTCCAAGCGTTCCTTCACATTGCGTAAACCGATATGCGTGGTATCTGCTTCCTTGATCGAATCCACATCAAATCCTACCCCGTTATCCTGGATACGGATGGTATGATATTGCTCCGTTCGGTCTGTGGATACCGTGATTTGTCCGTAATCACGTATACGGACCCCATGACGGATAGCATTTTCTACGAGTGGCTGGATGGTTAGCGGTGGCAGATCAAAGTCTGTATCCCGTATGTCGTAATCAACGTGGATATTAGGAAAGCGGATCATTTCAATTTCAGAATATATACGCGTATGCTCCAGTTCTTCAGCAATCGTAATCAGATTGGGCCGGCTCAACGAGTCGATATTCTTCCGCAAATAGCTTCCGAATTTTTCTGTCGTATCAAAAGCCCTCTTCGGGTCGATCAAGCATAAAGCCTGAATGGTTGACAGCGTATTAAACAGAAAATGAGGTTGGATCTGAGAGACCATGATCTGGATCCGCTGTTCAGCTTTTAATGCCTCTTCGTGCTCCCGTACAAATTGTAAATGCAGCCAAATATAATAAAACACACAGCTGTTACAAACGGCAACACTCAAAAAGGTAACGGATAATTCCCGATAGTCCACAAACGTATCCAGAAAAACGGACACAACGATCAACAGGGCATTAAAAAGCGGAATCAACATCTCTGCCCCTTTGAGCCGATTGTATTTTCGGATCGTCAAAAAAATCAGATAAGCCAGTAGGATCCCGCTGACAATATGACAGCTGTACCCCAACGGCCCTCTTTGAAATTCGTTGTTTTCACTGATGCTGAATGCAACAGGGGAAAAAGAAGCAGTCAGATAGATCAGCGCATTCACTCCGATCATCATCCAGGCAATACGATTGCTTCTGCCTCGGTTGACAATGTAACAAAATAAAACGATGATAACAGGACGTATAATATAACCAATAATACCGATCCAGGTCCGGACATATGGCATCGTTCCTTTCTGATCTACCATATATCCCATCACGTTCTGAACGATCAAGCCAAAGACCAGCAAAATGATGATACCCATAATTCTTTTATCCGACTTACGGATGTATGGATCCACAAACACCGCAAATGTAAGTCCGATAATCTGTAATAATAATACAATGAGGATCATTGTTTCTGCTCGATGTAATTGAACCATCGCGTCCACCCTTTCTGTTTTATCTGAAAAAACACCGGAAAAGAAGATCAAAGGCCCCCTTTCCGATGTCCTGCTTAATCAATCCGTACAAAATACGGTAAAGCTTTTTCATTGCCATTGTTATTTACGATATTCGTTCTGCTTTGACCGATACGACAACCGGTACATCCTTGATGTATAAATAAAGTCTCGTCCATATCAAAAATTATCCTTTTGATTCCTTCATCTCCCTTTATTCATAATTCGTATTCTACAAAAATCCAATGAGCGACACTGTTTTCTTCTGTTTTACAGTGTTTTAAAGACTTCATCGATTTGTTCTTTTGTGGCTAATCCGGAATGAAACGCTGTCGCCGCCCCGGCACTGGCTCCTAGCTTTTGTGCATAGGCATAATCCTTTTTACGTAGATATCCGGCGATAAAGCCAGCCACCATGGAATCACCGGCCCCTACAGAATTGACAACCGTTCCTTCTGCCGCCGGCTGTATAACAGTCTGCCCCTGTTCATCGACCAGCATGGATCCTTGTCCGGCCATAGATACCAATACATTCTCAGCCCCTTTGCTTTGAAGGGCTTTCGCATAATGGACAATTTCCTGCCGGGTCTGGATCGTTGTATCAAACATGACAGATAGTTCATCAATATTAGGTTTGATGACAAAAGGATGAAAACGTAAGGTACTGATCAGTAAGTCTTTTTCGGCATCCACCACAATACGCACCCCCGGCTGAACCTGTTCTAACAGACGTTCATAAGAATCCGATGGCATAAAGGAGGGAATATTCCCGGATACCACAATCGTGTCTCCGGCTGGAATGGCCCTGACCTTTTCCAGAAGATCTAAAAAATCTTTTTTTGTCACTTTCGGGCCTTGCCCGTTGATCTCTGTCTCTTCCTCTGATTTCATCTTGACATTGATTCGTGTCATCCCCTCTTTCACATGCACAAAATCCGTTCGGATCCCCAGACGATTCAACCCTGTTTCCAATTCTCTGCCAGTAAAATCTGCCACGAATCCCAAAGCACAAGTTTCTACACCCAGTTCATTTAGAATGATCGATACATTGATGCCTTTTCCTCCATAATAGATATGTTCGCTGGTCATTCGATTGATTTGTCCGACCCGAAACTGTGGCACCTGGATGACATAATCCAAGGCCGGATTCAACGTCACTGTATATATCATAAGCCCTCCTGATTTTCATCACATACGTATTTTATTCTTTATTAGTCTACCACGGATCAGCGGATAACCTCAGTCATTTTAAACGCGGAAGTCCTGTGTTCTTCCTCGATCTTCCAGTAGCGTAAAGCGGTCTGTACCACTTCTTGTATCTGACCTTCTTCTTTAAAACGATGATCGGCCCCACTTATAGAATACAGTTTCATGGATCTTCTTTCCTGACAAAATTTTCTGACATCTTCATAAGGAACCGTCACATCTTTCTTTCCGTGGATCACAAGAAAGGACTGTTTTGTATAATCAAGTTTGAAGACATCGTGTTGTTGCAGCTGCTCAAAAAAGACATAAGGTACCCAAAGCTCTCTTTGTCCGGGAAAACCACATTGAATCGACCCCAAAGCACGATACTGCCGGGCATCCTTTAATCCGGCTAATGATAGAAACAACTGCGGCATTGTCACAGCCGGAGCACGCAGAACGGTTTGAAATTCCATGGTATCTCCCCGCATCAATGTATCCTTGCACAATAATGTGATATAGCCGCCAAAACTGGTCGCAAAGACATATTTTTTCTGTGATGGAAATTGATTTCGGCAATATGCCAACATATGCTTCAGATCCTTGATACAGTTGTCCACCGTCAGACTTTGCCCATCCACCGGACTTTTCCCATGTCCCGGCCAGTCGAAACATACCAGTTGTCCCTGCTTTTTTGTCAGCTCTTTTGCCAACGCATATAAAGCCGAGCTCTCTTTATCACCGGCAAAGCCATGCACTCCCAATACAATATGATGTGATTTCCCATGATCCGGGACATACATTTTACAGTCGATCGGATACCTGTCAGTTTCTAATGCAAAATACTGTATCTTCATTAACAATAGTATAAAACACATCTTTGATCTTCTCAAAAAAATCCCGTTTTTTACGGGATAGTTTACTTATTTTTCTCAAAAGCCAAACGAGGTTCGTCATCTTCTTCCACGAAGATCGTTCCACAGTGTACAAATCCAAGCTTTTTTAATAATTTCTGCATGATTCTATTATCTCCATGAGTATCCATACGAAGATGGCCACACTGCGCAAAAGCCCAGTTGATACAATAGATACCAACCCCTTTATGTAAACCATCTGAAGCAATCCGGTGGATTACTCCATAAGGATCATCCTTCATCCATCTTCCTTCGGTAATATTCCGATATGTCGGCTCAATATCTTTTCCACAATCAAAGTAAAAGGTTCCTATGACCGTTTCCTCTTCATCCAGGCAGACATAGCTGTTTCCTCTTTCAATATCATGACGGATCAAGGCTTGTGGCGGCCATTGTGTCAGTCCCCATTGTTTAGGATTGCCATGAGCTGCCATCCTTTCTCGAGCACACCGATAAATTTCCATCATTCTTGGCAGATCCTGTTCCGTTGATTTTCGAATTTTCATATTGCCTGCTCCCTAGTTATGACCCATTACCCGAATTCCGGCAATACCAAAAACAATCAATAGAATACAAATATACTGTGCGACGGTCAACCTTTCATCAAACAAAATAATACCAAGAACAGAGGTTCCGATGATTCCGATCCCTGTCCAAATGGCATAGGCCGTCGACAATGGCAGTCGTTTGATAGCCAATGACAAAACAACGGCACTGGCGATGTAACCGATCATTGTCAATATGGTGGGGGCCAAAACCGTAAATCCCTGTGAATATTTCATCATCACCGCCCAGAAAACCTCCAGTATACCGGCAATCAGCAATAATACCCAGCTCATCCTTTTCTCCTCCTGCTACAAAAAAAGGCCTATTATGCATCTTCTAAGGCCTAATGATGCATAACAAGCTCCCTACATACCCGGCGGCATGTATAGTTTGATGGTATCATTCTCTTCTCTTTTATGCAAGCAAGGCCTCGATTCCGTAACAAATACCAAAGGCAAGCACATCGACTGCCACAATTGTCGACCCCACTGGTGTCGATAACAGCAAGGAGATAAGAATACCACATAAGGTACATGTTACCGATAAAAAGGCTGAAAAAAGAGTTACAGTCCGAAAGCTATGAAACAATCGCATAGCAGACAAGGCCGGAAAGATGACCAAGGCCGATATCAATAATGACCCGATCAGATTCATAGCCAGGACAATGATGACCGCAATCAGGATCGCAATGATCAAATTATACAGATCAACAGGAATTCCCGTCGCCCTGGAAAATGTTTCATCAAAGGTCACCGCAAAAATCTTATGATAAAAAAGCAGAAAGAAACAAACGATCATGACCGAAAGTACAGCGCATAGCCAAACATCCCGCTTTGTCAAGGTCAAGATAGAAGTCGATCCAAACAAAGTACTACAGACATCCCCGGATAAATTGGAGGATGTAGAAAACATATTCATCAATAAGTAACCAAAAGCCAAGGCCCCCACCGATAACATGGCCAATGTCGCATCTCCTTTGATCTTAGTATTTTGTCCGGAACGAAGCAATAAGACTGCGCTCAATACCGTTACCGGCAGAACCAGCATCATCTCACTGGTTACCTTCAGCACAGAAGCTGGCTATTCGCTCTTTACCTAGCTACCTTATCCAATCCAAAGACAAAGCTCTTCTTCTGCAAAGCTTTGATCTGGAGGATTTCATCACAG
>AUXO010019059.1_pt1 | contig 27947 bp, 43 predicted proteins | sample 768731 | NCBI WGS metagenome assembly AUXO01 (sample SAMN02715735, study PRJNA202380) | gut metagenome | biome: sheep rumen | host: Ovis aries | place: New Zealand: Palmerston North
GTTTCAAATCGTCGACCCAAAGAATTTGACCCCGTACCCCTTCCTAGTGAATTGGTTTGGTTTCCCACCCCCTTCCCTTCTATAACTGAGTAGAGAAACGGATAAAGTGATTTACTCTCTTTTAATAAAGAATAATCCAAGTTATTAACTTAAAGTAAGCTCTCTACTACTTTACTTTACTTAAGTCTTAATAATTCGGATTTTGATTTTTAATTCTGAAAATCGAAATCAATTTGTTATCAAGATAATTTCCGAGTTACTAATCTATTAATCTTAAAATAGGTCTGTTGATTAGTAGCTGTCACTTTATTAAAGAGTGGGGATTTTTTTACCCATACGGATATTAAAAAGGCCAGTACCGAAGTACTGACCTCCAGCAGTTTAATTTAAGTCTTTCGTTGTGAGAGCTTCCAGCTCTTCAATACTGAGCTGTTGTAGCTTAGAAAGAGCCTCCTTTCTACGTTGTGCGTTGCGAACGTCTTGTTCGATAAGAGGCTTTATAGCTCTCAAACCTTCCAAGCACTTCTCGTGATGCGCTATAAGATTAGACACTCTAGCGTTTACACTTTCTGCGTCAAAGTCTACTGAATAGACCACTGCGCTACCAAGAAGGTTATTGCGCTGCTGACGAGTAGTGTTAGCTACAAAATCAAAGAACCCACTGTAAGACTTAGTCTCACCACCTAATTTAATCTCTTTCATAATTACTTTATTCGACTAGAGTATGACACTGCGTCCTCTTAACTCAAGTCTTATTCTTCTAAAATTGATTAAAAGAAACAGGTCATATTGTGCCAAGTCCGTACTGTGTTGCAAGCCCTTAGACCGAGGATTAGTATGCTGCGTATGACCTTTGTAACAAAAAATATGATTAAATCGGGTGCAAAGGTAATAAAAAAAGGTGATACAAACGTACCACCTCTTTAATAATTAACTATTTTTATATGTTTGCGTATTCGGTCTTAGCGTCAAAGCAAGGACAATCCTTATTAGCAAAGTCTCTGTGACCGTATACAGTAATCTTATTCCTATATTCTCCTTTTAACTTCTTTATTAAAGCAATAAGTGCTTCTTTCTGTTTTGGAGTTCTCGTATCTTTAGGTTTGCCGTCTTTATCAAGACCACCAATATAGCAGATACCAATACTATCTCTATTATGATTCTTACAGTGAGCACCTACTCTATATTCAGGTCTTCCGTAGTGAATACTACCGTCTAAATAGATAACGTAGTGATAACCTATACAGCTGTAGCCTTTCTATTTATGCCAACGGTCTATATCTTCTACTGTGTAATTAACACCTTCTTTAGTAGCAGAACAGTGTATTATCAGCTTATTTATTTCCCTCATAATCTTTGATTACTCTCTTTATTATAGAATCAATCTCGTTTTTAGCGTTGGTGTTAAACTCCATCCACTTACTTTTAAAGTAGACGTTAGCACCAATAAGACCACCACCAATAACGAAGCACTGAGCAATATAGATAAGTACACCAGTAGCTATATTATAAGCGTTTAAGAAAAAAGATAAGAAAGCTAATAATATACCACTTGCTATAAGGACAAAGGCTACAATATAGCTTACCTTATCTTTAATTCCTAAGTCTTTCCAAAATTTAATTTGTTCTATCATCACTAAATATTATTCGGTTGTTAAATCGTAAGTGTGGGGAGCTTATATGCAGCCACTTCGAGTTAGCAATCAACTATCCAATATCAATCTCTCCGTTATATACCATCTTTATGATTAGGCTAAAGAGTTCTCTATTATTGTCTGTAAAAATATCAGCAGCTTGTCCTTTAGCGTGTTGGCTATTCGGATTAAGCTGACTATATCCTTTTTTAATAAAGATAGGTTTGTTCCACTTTATTCTAATCTTTTCTAATATCTAAGCTAATTCTTCAAGATTACTTTCAACAAATTTAGGAGGTTTAGAGTTAGTAAATTCTTCCAATCTAAAGTGATTAGTCATAACTAATAACGTAAGGTACGAAACCAGAAGTCAACGTATTATTAGTTACCTATATAGTAGGAGTAACCAGTGAAGCGTTAGCACTATCGAGAGCAGGGTGACCAATCAATATATCGTTTTGCTGAGTATATTGAGTTTGCCAACTTGTTCCGTCTATGCTATCTGTGAAATCCCACTAATAATCTGTATCACCGTAACGAATATTTATTGAACCGTTTATAGGTTTGAAATCAGAGGAGTTTTCTATTACCCAGTTTAATACCTTCCTTCCGTTACCGTAATTGATTAATTGGCTTCTTAGATTAACTGTTTGAGAAGGTAATATCCATAAGAATCTACTACGGAGTCCGTTATATAAGAACGCTCCACTGTGTGAAGGTTCAGTAACACTTGTAGTACTGGTTTGCTGTCCATAAGGAGTATAGAACAGCAAATCAGAATAAGATTCGTTGTAATAAGCAGCTATATTTCTATAGGTAAGCATACGAGGATCTGCAACAAGTAAGATAGAACTTTGGAATAATTGTGATTGTAAATTCTTCTTCTCATAATCTGATAAGTTATTATAGATTAAGTTATAGTTGTACCAGTTATTTATAGAAGGAACAAACGAATTAGTTATTCTTAATTGAGTACCTTCTGTCTTATAAACAGGAACTTGAAAATCTATAGCCGAATCTTTAAAAGAAAGTCCCTTACTCGTAAATCCAAATTCACTTGCTGTGACTCTTGGAGTGCTGTGTATAACGGATGAAGTGTTATCGTTATAAAGTGAGTCATAATAAGGTAGATAAACTATCTGACTTCCAGCTAAAGGTTGAGCTTCTGCACCTCCAATATTTTCGACAGTTATATTCTTATTAACTACTAAGTCAACTACAACTGCATCAGTATCAGTAAGTTCAGACTGATTTACGTGACCAGACATATTAGTAATAAGTCCGTTTAACGTAACGTCTCCGTTAATAAGCAAGTCTTTAACGTCTACTATAATTTGTTCTGCTGTCTGAGTTATCTTACTTTCAACAGCACCACCACCTGTATTATAAGCTAAAGGAGTAGTACCTTCTTCAAGTTGTATATGTGCAACTCTACTTCCTGTTGTTGTTCCGTTACCTGCTGTTACTAAGGTAATCTTTATTCCTAAATACTTCTTATTAGTATTGAAAGATTTATAACGTCTTGTAAGTCCGTTATAAGTGTCACCCCTTACTAAAGTTAGGTTTGATGAAGTAGCGTTAAAGAGTTGATGTGAACTATTCCAATTAGTAAGAGTCTTATAGTCTTCTCCTTCGTCAAATCCGTAAACTGATAAATAATAAGTACCACTTCCGTATAGACTTATTACGTAATCCTTTTGAACTGTATTAGTCTTAACGATTGGACTGAATAAATTATAGTATTGAGTAAGTGTAAAGAACATCTATAAGTTTTCGTTAAAGAATACATCTGGATAAGTGGTATTATCAGTTCTCCAACCTTCTACACTTGTGTTATATAAGAACAGGTTACTACCAATAATTTCCTTTCTAACAGTAGAAGTAATTTCGTCTGCTTTAACGTCTATTTCACCTCTTAAAGTGGTAGCTACACCGTCTGTGTAATCTTTAGAAGTATTGTTAGCAGAAAGTAATACGTTATCAGCAGTAGTCTGGATAAACGACCTTAATACTTCTTCCCTTCCGTCAGTATAGTTTTTAGCTTCAGTTACAGCAGCCGTAATACGTTCGTTAGTAACTTCTAAGATAGACTCTTTTTCACTTTCTATAAGCTCTTGAATTGTCTTAGCTTCTCCGTCTACTATTACTTTAAGATTTCCTTGAACTTCGTTTCCGTTTTTGGCAAACCAAGTAATTCTGTGAGTAGACAGATTAAAGTCGTTGATACCTTCGTATTGTGCAATAAGTGGTGCTTTTATACCAGTGTCTATACTATTAAAAGCAGCAAGATAAAGTGCACTCTGTCTATCAGTATTAGTTCTACTACCAAGCATAGCTATTTCGTCTCCTACTTCGGGATCGAGTGTTCCGACTTTATCAGTTCCACTTACTTTAATAAAGTGATAATCTTTATTTTCAATAGTTTCAGTACCAGTATCTGTTACTAAAGTCCAGTAATATTTAGTAGCTACGTCATAAGAAGTACCTTCTACAGCTCTGTTAAATTCTTGACAAATAGCTTGGTCTCCTATTTCCCACATATTACTAATCTTCTTATCTCCGTCATCTGCTAACCAATATAATTTATAATCGTCTCCGTCAGCAACTACTTTTTCTACTTTGAATCCATCAGAAGGTGTTAGTAAGATAGCACCACCAGCTGCCTTAATCTTATCAATAATAAGTTCAAAGAAGTGAGCCGATCTTGTAACAGTCAAGTTTTCAGTAGTTATGTTTTCGGATAATATTTCTTTCAAAGTTGCTAAATCAAAAGTAGCGTTCTCACCACTTACGTTAGTAATAGTAGCGTCTGTACCTGTAAGAGTGATGATAGTTCCTTCGTCTGCTGTCACTTTACCAGTTTGTACTGTCTCAGAAGTCAAATCCTTAATATCTCCTTTTTCGGAATCCAGATTGGTAATCGTTCCAGTAGTCGAAGTCAGATTGGTAATCGTGCCCGTAGAGGACTCTAGCGTTGTCACTGTACCACTTTCAGCTGTTAGGTGGTCAATATCTCCGTAGACGTAATCAAGCCTCTCTCCGCTAATATTAGTTACGTTACCAGTACTCGCTGTTAATCTATTTGTCTATATCGAATTTGAAGTTATTTTACCGCTACTTGTCAAATCTCCGTAAATATCTTGAGTTCCGTTAAAAGCCTGACCCCAAAGATAGTGAGTATCTAACTCTTTACCAGAAGAAACAATAGTAGTGGTAAAAGCACCACCACTACTGCCTCCCGAATTAGATTTTTTCTGTCTTGCAAAACTCTTAATTTTAATCATATTTCTTTAAATCCAATAGTTACTCTATTATATCTTAAATCTTTTTCAACACTTGTTATAAAGAAAGAACGATTATCAAAAGTTGGCCAAGTATAAATATCGTTCCACTTTACTCCTTCTAAGTGTATAGTAGTCTCCATAAGTACTTTAGGAACTGAGAATACGAGATAATACTGATTGATATAGTGTTCCTCTGCTTTAGCGGTTTCTTTAGTAGTAGCGTTATAAATACTACTTATTGGGAAATTATCAGCAGTTGATAACACACTATTAAGATTAATAGTACTAAGTATTCCTTTTTCTACACACTCACTACTAGTAAGCTGAGTAATAAATCTAAACTGAATATCGTCTTTCTTATTGATATACTTATCAGTCTCAGCACTCATATAGACAAGTTCGGAATCTCCAGTATTCTCGTATAATCCGTTATCACTATATACTTTACACTGGAAATCTTGAATTACTATATTTTCAGTATGTGACAATACAAATTTACTCTTATCAGTCCACTTCGTATGTCTCCAGAAAGAAGGGTGTCTTCTTACTATATCGTTCCACAAACTGTTAATAGTTCCAAGTATCTTGAATTGTAACTTACCAGTTAATCTATCACTCTTTTTAATAGGGATAGCTGTACCTTCAGCGTCTATATTCATCTAATACTTAATAGTATTCTGAATATCAAATTCGTCTCCTATAATATAGTCACCGATTTTTGGATTTACTCCTAAAGAGAAAGTAGTAAGTTTGTAAGTAGTACCGTCCACAGTCACAGTAGGCTCGTTTCCAATCTCCACCCACTCGAAGGTACTATTTCCGTATTCATCCATATCTTTCTCGATAAGTCTCTTATTACCTATAATAAGTTCACACTCAAGAATAGGTAGTTTCGAGTATTTATCACTACTATCCCAATCCTCTGTATAGTTAAATTGATAACCGTGAGCCGACTTATCTTGAGTCCAAGGCTGTAGTGAATTAGCTATCATATAGGATTCCGATTCATCAGAAGGTTTTGTTATATTATAAAACTTTCTCGTATAATATCTACCTTCTTCGTTCTAATCAGAACTTACTAAGTTATTAGGAACAAAAAGTCCGCCTTTGTCGTAGCGAGGTACGTTAGCGTGAACACCTTCTGTTTTGTCTGCTCCGTTTGCCAATATAATTCCGTAGTTGTTATTCCTATTTGAATACTCTTGTCCGCTTTCGTATTGAATAGGTTGAAGAAGCATCTTTCCACTAAAGACTAAGTAGTTAATAGTTTCGTCATCAGTAGGACTTAAAGCACCTCCGTTACCTTCATACTCTATAATAGGTGACTTACTTTGTAAAGTAGAATCAGCAGGTAAGTGTCCAGATTCGGTATCATCTTCGTTTCCGTTTACTGAGATAAATAAGTAATCTTTCATATCTATCTTAGAAACTGGAGAATTATCTTTTATCTCGCCACCTGCTTTATCATAACTACCAAATCTTAAAAGAGCTGGAGTACAGGTATTATCTCTAAGGTATTTAGGAATCTTCCACTGATTTATATAGTTACCTTGACTATCTTTCTCATACAAGTCTTCAATAACTCCGTTACCCGCGTTAAGTTTCCACTTCGGATTAGTCATAACTTGTACGAACCAATTAGTAGTTTTACAATTTTCATAATTAGTATTCTGACCTTTTACTAATTGATTGAAAGCGTTATTAGCGTTGTCTCCAGAACCTTCTGAAATATACTCTGTCATATAGAGTTGCTTTCCACTATATAAGCTACTTAAGCTATTATTATCTAAAGGAGATTCAATAACAGTATCTAACGAATTAAGGTCACAATTAATACTGATTTGATTATATACGTCACCTATAGTAAGATTAGTATCTCTTTTAGCAAAAGTATCTTGATTAATAGTCACACTATTAACAGGTATAGTAGTAGCACTATTAGTAGTAAGATTAAACCAACTAGTATTCTTATTCTTAATACTATTCCAATCGAAGATATAGAAATCTTCTCCTTCTTGGATTATATGTAAATTAAGATAAAGAAGTAAGTTATGAAGTACCTCTTCTTGAGTCCAAATACTATCGGCATCATCATCAAACATAACTAATTCGTTTACTCCTAAATCCTCAAAAATATATTGTAATCTGGAACTTGTTAATCCTTTTGATAAATCGTAATAGACGTTATGTCCAGCAGGCAAAATTCCATCAAGTATGTCTTTAAAAGATACGTTATCAGCAACAGCTTTTCTCGTATCATAAGTATTAACAGTAGTGTTCTTATAATTAAAGTATTGAATAGTACTTAAGAAATCTAAAGCTGTTATACTAAATTCATCTAAGCAAATAAAAGGTTGATTAAAGGTATTCGGGTCAACAAAACCCCAGAATAGACACTCGTCACCTTTTGTTATTTTAATCTGAATATCTCTAGCGTTATAAGAAAACAGCTACTCTCCTAAGTAAGACTTAGTAACAAAGTTTATAGTAGCTGATTTTCTTATAATTGTCTCAAAGGTATCGTCAACAGTTTGTTTGATAATAACAGGGGGATCTCCAAAGAATAGATTATCACTCCCGATTTCAATCTCTTCGTCACCTTTGTTGCTAGTTATTTCTACAGATATTAAATTCTCGTTAATATCCCTAAAGTCTCCATATATTCTCATCGTATACCAGTTATTTTACCAGTTTTTGCCACAGTCTTACTATAGTTTCTCATAGAACCATATAAGTCAGAACCTCTAAGTACGAAATCGACAACTCCGCCACCTCCAAGCTCACCTTTATCTAAAGCGTTAAATAGATTTGCTTGTTGTTTCTTATTAAGAATCATCTCTCCAGAATTGGCTCTTATTAAGACTCTATCACCTCTATAGTTACTACCTCCGACTATACCACCGTTTGCGAAAGCACTTAAACCTGCAATAGCAGCTTTGAAAGCAGCCATACTTGCTAACATCTGTGTAATCAGACCGCTAGCAATTCCGACACCAGCGAAAGGTATAGCAGCGTGTGCAGCGAATATAGCAGCAGCAGCCTCGCTAAGTAATCCATCAGCAGCAGCTTTCGTAGTAACAGCAGTAGCAGTATTTGAAGTAGCAATTGCAGTATTAGCAGCCACAACAGCTGGAGCTTCTGAAGCCAAAGCACCTTGTGCAGCAGCTTGTCTGACTGTTTCATCAGCAAGTTTCTTTTTACCTAAGATACCAGCTGTTTCAACAGCAGATACTAAAGTAGAAACTGTTTGATAAGTAGCAAGTAGTGATTCGGCTACTCTTATTATAGACATAAACTTTTCCCAACTATTGGCTTGGTCATCAGTAACAGTATGTAGATTCTCCATAGCGTTAACAACTCCGTCAATAGCTGAAATTTGATTAAAGAAAACAGTATTAAATTCTGAAGCTATTCTAGTAGCGTCTTTCTCAAAATCACTAGTTATATTTATTTGAATAGGGTCAATATTTAAATCTTTCAAATCGTTATTGATCTATCTAACAAACTTAACAAAGTCAGCTTCTGGGACTACACCTATTTCTACTTCTGCTCTCATCTGTTCAATCTACTTCATCTCAAAGTCTCTTAAAACTTGTTCAGCAGATTGTGCAGGTAATTCTATATGAATCTATTTACCTGTTTTAACAAACATATCTTGTTCATACTTTCTAATACCTTCATACATCTTATCCCAAGACTCAAAGAACTGATTTATATCTATAGTACCGTTCTTTAGTCTATTTGATAGAATATCAAGAGTCTTTTCAAACTCTTTAGTAGTTGAAGATATTTCAACGTCAAGATTACTTTCGTTGGTATAGTATCTACCAGTATTAGAACCAAGAACCTTTGAATTATACTTATCGTATCCTTCCAAAGTATTCAAGATTTCTTCTACCTTTTCAAGTAAGTATCTTTCACCAGTATTTGTATCAGTTATATTTAAGTGAGAGAAGTTTTGAATAAAGAACTTTTCTAATTCTTTAGCGTCTCCAAGTCTACTATTTATTTCTTTAGCAGTAACTGCACTACCTTCTTTTAATACCTTAATTAACTCTCCAGAAACGTCTCTATCTTCAGTAAAGTTATTTTCAAACCACTCGTTTAGTTTACCAAACAAATCGTTGAATTTATTAAACTCAATAGAAGATTGTTCAGACGTATTGATAGTTCTTCCGTTAAGTCCTTTAAGAGTATTGAAGTAGTTATCTCTTAATTGCTTCTATTCATCAGTATCAGTTGGTAAAGCTATAATCTAATTAAGAATACGTCTTGAAACTTCTAACTGTCTTTCTTCTATATCTTCAAGCTCTTTAGTACTAAGGTCAAAATTATCAACGTAGTTTATAGATTGATTAAGATAATCAAGACCTCCTACAAGTGTAGAAGCGTCAATAGTTTCAAGTTTAACTTGACTGATTTGCTTATTAAGAGTTCTCTTTAAATCAAGAAGACTTCTTCTATCAAACTTAACCTCAATTCCGTCTGGTGTAAGAGCTTCAATAAGTTCTTTCTCTGCTTTATTAAGAGTATGAGCGTCAAAGTCAATATGTTTTATTAAGATTTCATCAAGTCCAGATAGCTTCTATTGTAAATCTTTTAAAGAATTGGCATCTGCGACAAATTCAACTTCTACTTTAGAATCGATATTCTTAGAAGTGGTTTTATTAAGAGTGTTATTAAAGTTATTGATACTATTAGCAGCAAGGTTTCCAGTTCCTCCTAAATCCTTAATCTTCTTATCGAAATAGTCAATTCTCTTCTGGGATTTAGCAATACTCTTATTAAACTCTTGAAGTTCGCTTTCCGCTTTCTTAATAAGTCCGTCGTTCGTATTGTAATTGATAGTTGCAGCAGCACCAATACTACTACCACCTACCATCCTCTTTGACTTATTAGTAGCTTTAAGATTAGCAATTTCTCGTTGCTTGGCTTCCTTCTTAAGTTGTAATTCAAACTACTTGGAATACTCTTCCTACATACGAGTATTAGCAGCCATAGCCTATGCTCTCTTCTTAAATCCGTCTACAACACTTTGAGTGTTATTAACGAACATATTTTCTAAATCGTTAAGAGTCTTAATAGAAGGATTTAATTTTTCTATATCAGACTTATTATCTTTCCAGAATTGTCTCTTTTCTCCTTCAGTCCTTAGTTTCTTCCAAGCCTCTTTAAGAGTATTATATTTAGTAATAAGGTCTGCATAAGTTCTACTTGCTTCTTGTCTTTCCCTTGCTACAGCCTCTTCAATAGCCTTCTATTCTTCAAGAGCCTACTTATTAGAATTAAAGGCTTTAGTAAGTCCATAAATAGCACCAACAGCAGCAACAGCAGCAGTAGCTATTAAGACATAAGGATTAGCTTTGGCAACTAAATTAAAGGCTCTTTGGGCAATAGTGGCAGCCTTAGTTGCAACAGTGCCTTCAACAGTTGCAGCAGTAGCCATCCTTGTAGCAGCAGCCTGTGCCCTAAGTTGGACTATTCTTGCAGCGGTTACTAATCTACTATCTTTATTTAAAGCGTTAGCTACCTATTGGAGTCCGTTAAGTGCCATCATAGCGTGAGAAAGATCTCTCATAGCGTTTTCAGCTGATTTACTTTCTATTCCCAATAAACCGATTACTCCTTTGTAAGCAGATATTGCACCGACAGCTCCTTGTACTCCTTGGATAGCAGCGTTAAGTTTTCGATTATCGTCTGCAAAGTATGCAATAACTTGTCTGGCATCATCCATAGAATCCTTTGCTTCACCAGCGTATTTGGCAATTTCTAAGAATTTTCCAGACATACCTTCTATATTATTAAAATTAAACTAGCCTAGAGACTCTGTTAAGTCTCTAAGCTGTCTTTTAAGCGGTGCTGCTGAACCGTTTATCTTTTTGAATTTCTTATCTAAATCATTCAAGAACTAGGTCTTTCTATCCATCTGATCGAAGTTCTCGTTTATTTCTTCAAGTACAGGTGATAAATCATCTTTACCTGTAAATCGTTTTACGTAATCACTCATTTGTAGATTTTTTACTATCAAGATAAGCCTGAGCTTTCTTCTTAAGTCTTCTAATATCAGCCTTAGATATAGAAGTATCTCCTTTCTCTGGCTTCTCCCAATCAAATTCAATAAATTCGTTTATCTTTCTTTTCTTCTTACTATTAACTTGGGTTATTACATAAGCGATTAGTCTTGCTTGTTCCCAACCGTCACTTATTGCAAGATGTCCGTATTTCATAATAACTCTTACTTCATACATCTCCATCTAATCTAAAACGTAAGAGGGGTCTAAGTGGTAACGTAAAATAAGTATTGCGTATAGTTCAGATATGCTTAACTTTTTTTTTCACCACTTGGTGTTTCTTGCTCGAACAAATCGTCTTTAGCGTTAGCTGATAAAGTAACGTTTTGTAATTGTTCAAGAAGTGAGGGATCATTATCTAAAGCGTCTAAAAATTCTTCCCAACCTAATACGTCTTCGTTATTAGCAAGTAACATAGAGTAGAAGAATAAATAATTGTCTAGTAAAGTAGTTACACTGAAAGCCTTTCCAGTGATTTGTTCAAATATAAATAAAGCTCTTATTGTATATTTCACTTTGTATTCTTTTCCGTTAATTGTAATCATAGTCTTATTTAAATTAAAAATACCCTTATACCCTATTCTTTGTGGGGTACAAGGGTATTATGAGTTAATAAATCAGTTTTTAACTTTATTGAGAGGTCCGTGACCAGTAAACTCTACTGAGAAAGTAGCGTCTTCTCCGTTAGGAGCGTTAAGCTCAAGAGAAGTGATAATAGCTTTACCTTCGTAAGAAGGAGAACCAGCTGTCCAATATCCAGTAGCCGAAGTCTTCTCATCAGTATAGACGTTAGTAATCTTTCCGTCTGCGAAGTTAGCTGAATTACCTTCAGTAGCTAATACAATATCGACAGGTGTCTTCGCTACCATAGCGTCAAACAGTGTCTCGTAAGTGTTACCAATCTTTCCGCTTTCAGAATCTCCAGTAGAATCTATTGCGTATAGGTTTTCAGAAGTACCAGTCCAAGACAAGATACCAATTTCTTGACTCTGCCATACACCAGCACCAATATCTTTATTTGAAGTATCTACAGTTTCTGCACTAATATTTAAAGTGTGATTAGTTGCGTAGGCAATTGACTTGCCGTTCATAAATAACATAAGGTCTCCACCTTTAATAGTTGCCATATATTTTATTTATTTTTAAGGTTAATTTATAGACTTATTTTAAAAGTCAATCTCTAAACAAAAGAATTATCTATCCAATCTTCATCCGAATCTTCTAACTTAATTTGACTAATAACAGTTCCGTCTTTTAGTTTTCCTCTCTTTCCTTGTAAAGCGTTTACTACTTGTTCCGCAACTTCTATAGACTCGTCATAATCGTTTGAAACTACCATAAGTTCTACTACTGCTTCACCACCTGTTGAAGCCAAATCTTTATTAAAATATTTTGGTGTTTCCGATAACCCTAAACGTCTATATACTACAAACGGAAAATCCGTTCCTTCATCAGCTATTATAGGAAAGAGTCTATTACCAACTAAATCAGTCAAATCTTTATACTGACTAAGTATGCTGTAAACAGCTGTACTGGCTCTTAAGTGACTCATAATTTATCAACAAAATTGTCTAGTGTTGAATCAATAGCTTCTTCTACGTCAGTAAGGTTAGTAAGAGAATTTTTAAAGAAATATTTACCTCCTTCTTTTGGCATCTTTCCTCGTCTAATCTTATCCCCAAATTTATTGGTTTTCTTTTTAAGGTAACGTTCTTTAGTTCCTTTTTCAACCCACTTCAGTCGATAATCTCCCATAATATGAACCTTTGCTTCTAAATAGGTCTTGTCTACTTTAGACTTAACACCTTTTTTCATATCGTTATCGACCTTTATTCCAGTAGATTTAAGATTGGCTCTTACTCTCTTTACTAATACGTTAGCTCCTTTTCTCAGAGCTTTAGCAATAGCAGCTCTTATATCGTCACTAGTACAATCAAATAATTTATTCATTAACTTCTTCCGTTCTAATAAGCTGACTTTGCTTATACAGGTTCTTTTCTATAGAGAGTATTCTGTATTGTCTTCCGTTCCAGAAAATTCTCATATATTCATCTACTTCGTGATAGAATCTTATAGTAAAATCTACTTCATAATCGTAAATAACCTCTTGATTCTCGTTAATCCTATTTCCAGAATGATAAGTAACGTTCGCTCTTGTATAGATAACTGTCTCCCAAGTTGGCTTCTTATTAGCTCCCGAATCCGTCCTATCAATTACTGGTTTCTAGATTTCTATCGGGTATCTTAATCTTCCAGCTTGCATATATTAAGGTATATAATAGTGTTTATAAAGTCCAACCAAATACTCGTAAGTATAAGGAATCTTAACAATCTATCCGTAATAGACAGGTTCTCTATTGGCATATAAGTTACCAATCATCAGATACATAGCGTGAGTAATAGAGGATGGCAATTCACCATCCTCTGCTAACTCATCCAAAGCTATGTCTAAGTGCTGGGAAATAGAATTTTCTGCTACATCCATCAAAGATAAGATATATTCATCATCTTCAGTAAAGTTTTCGTCTACTTGAAGATGTTTCTTTACTAAATCCAAATTCAAATAGTTCATAGCTTTTCAATTTAAATAGACTAGATTACACGAGTGCAACGAAAGATTCAGGACGTCTAGGTTTAGCATCAAAGTAAGCGTTGATAACCAGACGAATCTTACCGTTAGTAGCCTGTGAATAAGGATCGACAGTTAAATCAATACCACCCCACTGAGCGATAACGTAATCTTCGAATCTACCTAAGACGATACCTTTACAATTGCCAGTAGAAAGAGCTGGGATACCGTTAATTTCGTTGTTTTCCCAAACAAACTGACCACTTCCAGCGTCTTCTTTAGATTTTCTTAATTCTGCTTTGTAAGCAGGAGATACGATATAGTGGAAGTTTCCATATACCTTATTTTCCTCAAGAGTCTTCTCCATATCTACAGTTCCTTCGTAAGTAAGAGTAGCAGAATCAGCTCCGTTGAAAATACCAGCAGGTTGAGTAGCTGAACCAGCTTCACTTCCTAAGATAGTAGCTTCAAGTTTATCAGCTAAAGCTCTTACTATATCAGCTCTTAACATCTCTTCAGCACTTGCAGAATCTTGGATTAAGAACTGCTTAGAAATATCAAGATAAGCGGTAAGACGTTTCGGCGAGAGATTTACTTCTCCAAAAGTACCTGCTCCGTCATCAGCAGCAGCAATTTCGCCTTTCCAACCAACAGTACTTCCTGTATAAGTAGGAATCGAAATATCACCTACCAAACCAGTCATATAAGTAGCACCAGCTGCTGTGAGTACCAGTCTATTACGAAGAGGCTCTAAGATATTCAGTTTATCTTCAGCAACAACTTCTTGACCTTGTGTTGCAACTGTAGCTTGTACATCTGCTCTTTCTTCAACTGGTAAAACAATCTGTCCACTGTAGTTCTGACCAGCTTTTCTCATCTCTTGCATACCTTCGTTTACAACTTGCTGACATCTTTCGTCAAGTTGTCTGTTATTTGCTATATCGTTAATAGCTTTTAAAAGGGAAAATTTCATAGTTTTTCTAACTTCTTTAGTTTCTTGTTTGTTTAATTCTTGATCTAACTTTCTTATTTCTTCATCTACTTCTGCTATCTGATTCTTAATAGAAACAAATTCACTTTGTTCTTCATCGTTTAGCTTTCTTGATTCTTTTTCCGCACTATTTAAAATAGATTCAGCTTTTAATTTAAGCTGTTCTCTTTTGTCAATTAATTCTAGTGAACTCATACTAAACTTTCTCTTAATTCTTTGTAATAATTCTAAATCTCTTTCTGCTCTACAGCCTTTGCTTCATCAAGACCTCTTGTATCTACAGAAGTAGCACTATATGCAGCGCGATATACGGGGGAAACGTCGAATAATTGACCTATAGAATTGATTGTTCTTAAATAAGAACCGTCACTTCTCTTCTCCCAATTATCACTATTACATACGAAAGCAAAAGAACTTGTAGTAATATCTCCTCTTCTAATACCTTCCAGTAATTCGTCTCCTAACGCTGTATTCGGTGCGTCAAATCTGTAAAGTAATCCTTTATCATCTACTATTAGTTCCAGACTTCCTTCTCCTTTGTTACTTCTTGCTAAAACTCCTCTATCCTCGTTATGATTTAGTAAACAAAGAACGTCTGATTTCTCAATCACACCGTCTAAGGCTCTACGATCGATTTTCTCAACGAAACCACCTAAGTCTTTAGACTCAGAATCAAATACTAAAGCGTAGCCTTCAACACGTCTAGATTCTGGTGTGATTGCTCTAACCTCTAAATTGTTGTTTCTAATTTCTTTCATATTTCAACTAATATCCGAAATTAATTACGTAAACTATTATTTATCTTATTAAGGTATTGCTTGTATAATATTAGCAAACGTTGACCAATTAGATGCTGTTTTATAGGCTTCCACCGATTCAGCAGGTACATAAATAGCTTCTAAAGTAGTCTAATAAAAAGTGTTTGACTAAATAGATGGAGGTGTTACAGCCAAACAAGTTATAGAGGTAAGTTTCGTACAATTCTAGAAAGCATACCTACCGATTGTAGTTACCTGATTAGGAATTGTCACTGAGGTGAGTTCACTACAGCCTTGGAAAGCGTAATTATCGATGGTTGTTATTGAATTCGGAATTGTTACAGAAGTAAGATACTAACAGTTCGTAAATAAGTGCTTAGAAATCTCTGTAATACCACTTGGTAAAACTATTTCAGTAAACTAACAGCCAGAAAAAGCACCTTCTCCAATATTTGTAACTGAATCTGGTATTGTTATACTTGGTAAGCTTTTACAGTAATTAAAGCAATATTCACCTATAGAAGTAAGAGTACTTGGTAAACTAACAGATGTAAGACTATCACAGTATGTGAAGCAATTATCAGTTATTTTAGTAGTTCCTTCTGGTATAACCAAATCAGTTAATAAAGTTCCGTTAATATAAAGGTCTGCTCCTCCGTTCATAGGGTTACTTGCACTATTGATATATTCACTATTAAGCCAATCTTCCAAACTTGTAGTATAAACCTTTTTATCACTACTTTGTGTACCACCGAAGCAATTCTCTCCAAAACTGTGTGAACCTATAATAGTTATCTCTTCTAATCGAGAACAGTATTCAAAAGCCTAAAGTCTAATCTGATAACACTCTTTAGGAATAGTGACACTGGTAATTGGACAATAACTAAATCTACCATCGTGAACACTGTTATATCCTGTTAAATCAATCTCTGTAAGTGTTCCGTCTACGTAACCAGTTCCATAAACGTAATCTGTACCTGTAGAAGATATATTATCTATTAAAGTAGAATACTATGAAAGAGGGACACCTGTAGTAGATTGTCCCTTACTTTCAATAGCTTCTGCTAATCTCGATTTAGTATTCTAAAGTGATTCTAAATTCTCTTGTATTGTCTTCATAATCAATTCCCTTTCTCACTTATCGGTTTAATAATTGAAGCCCACCTAGTCCATCCACTCGCAGTTTTATAAGTCTCAACAGATTCGTCTGGTACATAAATACTTAATACCCCAGTAAAAACCCCTCGTCCATTTAAACTTAGAGTAGGTGGAGTTGTAGCCTTTATTGTTATTTCTAATTTATTACAGTTCTCAAAAGCACTAAGTCCAATAGAAGTTATCTTACTGCCGAGAGTAACACTAGTAAGTGATTCACAACTCTCGAAAGCACTACTTCCTATTGTAGTTAAAGACTCTGGAAAATTAATAGTATTAAGTGTGTAACACAGATAAAAAGCGTGATCCTATATTGTAGTTAAAGATTCTGGTAATTTTACTGAAGTAATCATACAATCAGAAAATCTATAAGAACGAATAATTGTAACACCTTCACTAATAGTAACCGAACCAGTAAGTAATCTTTCGACAGCTGGTTTATAATCACTAGACCCACCACCTTGAGATATATTATAAACAGCGTCTGGATATTCACTAAATACGTCACCGACTTCTTGTCCTTTATTTATAAGAGATTGCTTTATAGCTGCTTTAGAATCAATTAGTTTTTGTAAATTCTATGCTATTGTCTTCATAATTATTCACCGTTTATTGCAGTTAATATATCGTTAACTCCGTTTAGCTGATTTTCAAGATTTACAATTCTACCATCAGTAATATCATAAGTTATATTTTCTTCATCTTCAGTGCTAAAATTAATATTATAAGTTGCGGTTTCAATATGAAAATTGTTATCAACTTCAGAAGATATAAAAGTAACAAATTCACCTTCTATAGTAAGTAAGATATGTTTTTGTAAAGCATCAACAAGAGTGTCATACAATTCTACACTTCTCACTTCAGAAGAACCTAAATCAAGTCCTACCTTAGTAAGTTCAACTATTGATAAACTACTATCACTTTGTTTCGGTGCACAAGTATAACTTATTTCTGATTTTCCGTCATATTCGAGATAATAATAATAAGAAGCAGTTTCAAGTTCATAAATATTATTTTCAGTATCTATCACTTTATTACAAACTAAATCACCGTCAAGTTTTAGTAAATCACTATCAACAATAGCACTAATTACCTCGTCTGAAGCACTAATAGTTAAAGGTTCTTCACCAGTGTATCCAGCTTGGAAATCTGGAGCTACATCCTTAAATTCAACGGGAGTATTTGCGTTTACTTGTTTAGATATAGTCGTAACGTCTTGTCGTAGTCCAGTAACGTCTCCTTGTAAGTCAGAATATTCAGTTTGTAAGTTATTAATAGCAGATTCGTTAGAAATTACTCTATCTCTTAAATCACTAACACTTTGATTATTAGCTTTGTCAACAAGTAATTCGTTTACTTCTGACTTACTATAAGTATTCTATTGGACTTCAGCCTCAGTAGCATAAGATTCCAGTTTGGTATCAATATCTGACTTACTGTAATAGTTAGTAGGATCGAACGTACCTCCTTCAGCTACCTTTTGGTCAATCGTATTCTTATCATAAGTATAACCTTGAACGTAAGATTCAGTAGCTAATCCAGAAAGGTCTGTAACGAATCCACTATCGTTAGTTAAGTGTGAAGTCTTTGTAGGAACTACGATATTAATAATTCCGTTCTTTGCACTAAAGGTATCGGGAACACCTTCTTCTACACTAACGGAATTAACTAAGGTAGGATTCCAATCACTCCAACTACCACTTCCGTTCTTAGTTCTTACAGTGTTTTCCTCTAGATTGGATTGTGTATAGATTACTTCACCAAGATTTCTTCCGCTAGATACAGATATTAAAGTATAATCATCTTTATTCTGATTACTTGTATGTACTTTATAAAGTCCAGGCTCTGTAACACTATCTAATTCAGAAGCTTCTACTGTAGCTATAACCATACTATCAATATCTGACTTATCGTAGTAATTCTCTGGATCAAAAGTACCACCTTCCGCTACTTTCTTATCAATAGTCTCTTTATCGTAAGTGTAATCACTAATAGCATCAGTAACACCAGTACTTACTTCATCAACAGCTTTCTTAACAGCATCAGAGGTAATAGGATTCTCAGAACCAGCTGTAGGTTTAGTATCAAAAGTCAGTTTTTCTTGTAAATCAACACCACTTAATTTAATACTATTTGAAGTAAAACTAAGAAGCATACCCCTATGATTTGTAGTAACGTCATCGTTTGCATAAAATTTGGAAGCAAAGATAACAGGCATAGTTGGAACGTCACTAGTAAAGAATACTCCGTAAGCAGTCTTAAAAACAACTATCTTACCCTCAGTTAAAGCGTCATAAGTCTCTTGATAAGTCTTGTCAGCAGTAAGAGTTTCAGACTAAAGCCCTTCTACGTTTACAATAAAATAATTATCTGATTCCTCGATTAGATCTTCTAAATCACTAACCTTATTATCTACGTCTTCTTTATTATAATAGTCCTCTAACTTGGTATCTACAGTGTCCTCAGTAACAATCTCTGGTTTATTTGTTATATTTTCCCAAGGTATTTCAGCAGCTATCACAGTACTAGTTCTATCTATAATAACGTCTGAATTTGTTAAGTTTATTAATTTACTCATTTTAAATAAAGATTAGTTGTTCCTGTAACTACCTTATCAAAGTAGCCATCATCAAAATTCTCGTCTAAAAATCTCATCTAATAGGTATATTTAAGCACTCCGCTACTTAATTTTTGTAAGTCAGAAGCGTTAATATACATAGTATCTATTCTATCCTTCGGTACGATATTAGTATATTCTCCGTCTTTATAAGATGCTTGAATATCTGAATCGCAGCAGCTTGTATAAATCGAAATAACAAACTCGTCAGTGTCAGCGACTCTGAAAGGAATACCAAGTTTGTCAGTCAATTTTAAGTGAAGTTTTAAATCACTATTCTTGTTTATCGTTTCCATCCAGTATGTATTTATTTACTTTACTATCAACATCTTCTTGAGTCTGATTAACTGCTCTATCTATAGTTTGAATATTAACCTGTACGAAAGCGTTGTCTCCGTTATCTATAGCTGGCATATCCAGTTCCTTTCTAATCTCGTTAGGAGTTGCTACACCAATCTGGAATAAAGTATTATAGTAATTAGCAAGTGATTGCTTATCAACTCTTAGTAATACCGAAGTATCGAATCTAACGTCAATATTATCTCTTTCAGAAGGTTTATATAACTTTCTCTCAAACTCAAGCTCTATCTTTTCAAGTAAAGGTGATAGAGTATCTGTTAAGAAAGCAAGCTGTGTTGCTTCTACAGTACTATAACTTGAGTGTGTCAAGTCAAACGCTTTTACAGGACTTACTCCAAAAAATCTGCAAATATCTATTACGTTAAACTGTCTCGTTTCTAATAATTGAGCGTCAGTAGGATTAACTGTTACAGGTTCAAAATCCATATTTCCTTCGAGTACGGCAACTCCGTTAGGTGTACCAGTCTGCGGACTGAAAGCAGTTTGCCAACTCGATTTCAATTCGGTTTTCTATTTTGTAGTAAGTGTAGACTATACTTTTAATATACCTGCAAGATTAGCACCACCTTTGAAGAATCCACTTGCGTGTGCTTCTGCATCAGTAGCAAGTCCGAGAGCGTTTCTTGCGTGAGTAAGAGTAGAAATACCGTTGATTCCGTTATATGTAAAGTTGAGAATATGAATCATATTACAATCCTCAATAAGTTTATTATAACCAGTAATCTGGTATTTAATCGGACTTTCTGGATTTAGTTTATCGTAAACAATAGTTACATAATCAGCAGGTATATAGTATAAAGCTATAGCGTCACCTTTTCCATCTCTCTTAATATAAGCATAACCGTTACCTTTTAATAAGGTAGATACAATCAGAGTCTTCATAAAAGTAAATCTACTCATCCTTGGATTAGGCTCTTTGTTTAAAAGATTATAAGTAGGGTGTACTTTGAATTTCTCCTTATATCCGTTCTTATCAACAAGGAAAGGTTCAAGAGGTAACTAAGCTACAGAATCACTAATTACGTCTACGCACCTATAGACGGTAGACAGTAACATAGCTTTATGGTCTGTAAAGTTAGTACCTAATCCATAAGAAAGAGAGTCACAGAATAACCCTCTTTGCTCTGGCTTTTTTAAATTTAAACCTATCATATAGTAATTATTTCGTTACTGTAGTGTGGAACACTTAACCACATACCTAAAGCCTCAATAGCAGCAATAACACCATCTATCTTCTTCTTATCAATTCCTTTATGTGGTTTTACGTTACCGTTCCAATCTGATTTTAACACTACGTTTCTAAAACAGAATCTATTAATATCGTTATTATCTATAATAGCTTTACCAGAAAGTAGAAGTCTCTCCATCTCTTTAGTAGGCTTGTTAAAGTTACCCAGAGTTTGTGGAAACTCTTCGAGAGGTAATCCGAGTTCTGTACACTTAATTGCCCACTAAGTAGCGTTATACTTATCGTAACCGATAGCTTGAATATTGACTATATCACTATACTTCATAATATCGTTAGTAATATAATCGTAGTCAGTAACGTTACCAGGAGTTACAGTAAGTAATCCTAAGTTCTTCCACTATTTATAAAGCTCTTTGTCTGACTTTTCTTTTAAAGCTGACTCTGGTAGATAATAGTGTATTTTAAAATAAAAAGTACCTTCAACTTCAATAAGGTACGCTACAGCTGTTAAGTCAGAAGTCGCTCCTAAGTCAACACCAACGTAACAAGATCTTTCTTTAAAGTCACTCAAATCAATATCCTTAGACGCTTTTAATAAATAAGTATCTGGAATCCAAACCTCTGCACTATCACACCACAAGTTCAAAGTCTTCGTCTTAACTCCGACTTCCTCCGATGGGTTGTTAATAGCGGATTTAATTTGACTCTTTATGTACTTACTTGTAACAGTAACGTCTAAATTAGGAGTACACTTTATCCAATTAGCTTCATCAGTCCAGTCATCTTTTTCATCTAAGCTATAAATAGCTATGAAAATATCATCATCTTCCTTTAAGTTGTTAAGTATCTCAACTGCTGTAGTTCTTAATTGATAACAAGGAAGACTCTTATCAAATCCAGCAGTTGTAATAGTACAGAGGTGTGGATTCTGTCTCATACCCATACTTGACTTAATAACGTCTCTTACTTTACTATTCTTAGCCGAGTGGTATTCGTCAACAAGACCGAACGAAGCGTTGAATCCGTCAAGTTTAGAATCATCAGCAGCGAATACTTTAAGCTGTGAGTTAGTAGCGTCAAATAAGATACTATCTCTGTAAGGAGTAAGATATTTACCTTTTGGGTCTAAGCCTTTAGTAAAGGTAGAGCAGAATTTGAAAGCAATCTTCGCTTGTTCTTTTGAGTTAGCAGCGAGATCGACTTCAGCACCGTCTTCTCCGTCAGCTATTAGAAAGTAAAGACAGAGTGCAGCAGCGAGTGCTGTTTTACCGTTCTTACGGCTTACTTCTATATAAGAACTAGTAAATCGTCTGTCTCCAGTTTCTTTCCAATACCAACCGACAATATTAGCAACAATCCACTGTTGCCAATTTTCAAGAATAAAAGGCTTACCAGAAGATTTTCCAGTAAAGTGTCTAAGTTTACCAATAAAGGAGATAGCCTTATCAATAACAGACTCTCTTAATTCCAAATCACTTCTTTGTAAGTCCTTCTAAAACCTTTCACAAGCTAATCGAATATTTTCACCAGCTATTACTTTACCACTTAATACGTCTAAAGGATACTGATAATAAGGTTTCATCTAACTTCAACTTGTCCTTTAATAAATTCTTCAAGTGGCGAATCTTCTTCTTGAGTATCTTTCTTTTTTAGCTTATTCTTACTCTTTACAGTAAGACCACACTCCGATAAGATATTCATACACTGAGTGAGTGATTCTTTAGCTACCTTAATCATAGGGTGAGGCTTGATACCGTCATAACGAGTAGTAATAGTCTAACCTTCTAAATCTACTTGCTTATTGGCTCTGATATATCTATCATAAGTAAGAGCCAACATATCTAGCGTAGCTGTATTTACTTCTTTAAGAGTACCAGCTGCTTCCAACTGTTCCACTATTTCCTTCATCCACTTCTACGCTTTACTGTCAATTGTACGAGAAATACTGTATTTTTCCATATTATTCCGTTTAAATTAGTCTATTTGAGTTAATATTTCTATTTTTATCACTAATAATCCGATTATAATTACGTAAGAAAAAAATCAATAAATTACTTTGATTTACAAATAATTATTAGTATATTTGTATAAATTAAATTAATAAAAGGTATGAAAAGAATAGGAAGAAATAACACAGTAAGGTTAGAGGTTAGGATAACCGAAGACCAAAAATAGAGATTGGTAGAGTTTTCTAAAGCTACAGATGTTAGTATAAGCTCACTTGTTAGATTCGCAATTAATAATTTAATATCAACTTATGATGATTCAGAAGAATTGGGACAAGTATAGGAGGAAGACGAATAATATAAAGAAGTCTGAATACAATTATGAAGTAAGTTAGTTATTAGTATAGCACTACAAATATCTTTATTCTCTTTTAGTAAAGAGAGATGATGATAAAGATATATTCAACGATACTTATCTTAAACTAACTTATAAATATAATAGAGATAAAGATTTTATAGAGCAATTCAAATTCTGGTTTGGAAGACTAAAAGGCGAATATTACAGAGATGATAAAGTAACTAATTACTATGTAACAGATATTGAGGATAGGGACTTTCCCGAAATTGAAGAAGTGTATGTCAAAACCAAAAAACTTAAAATTAAAGACCTTAAAGATGCCTTGGTTAAAGAAGCCTCAAAAACAGTATAAGAAAAGTATTCCAGATGAAGATAGAAACGAGATTTATCGTTCTTCTAAGTGGAAGAAATTAAGATAGTCTAAACTTATGGAATCCCCACTTTGCGAGATTTGTTTGGCAAGAGGAATAGTAAAGCCAGCTGTTGACGTTCATCATAAAGATAGTTTTACTAATTATACAGGAAGCCAGAGACTTTGGAAGGCTTATGATTCTTCTAATCTACTGGCTTTATGTAAAGAGTGTCACGCTTTCTTACACAGATTTGGTACAACTCACGGATTTGATATGGAATAGACTATTAAAGATTTAGATAAAGAAAAAGAAACTAAAGATTGCCCTATGGTGTAATTGGTAACACACAAGCCTCTAGATCTTGTATTCTCAGTTCGAGTCTGAGTGGGGCTACTTTAAATTATTAAAATATGAAAGAACAATTACTTATTTACTTAATTTTAGATGTAATCAACAAAGCCAACTTTGTTTATCAGTACGCAGTTGCAAATAATTTACAAGATTCCCAAGATTATATTAACTATCAAGATGAATTAAACAGATTAAGTGTAATTTATAACGAAGATTAGAAAAATTAAAAATTTATTTTGAACTCTCAAAAATTATATATATATTTGTATTACTAAAGATTTAATAATCTGGTTTTTACAAAATTAGCTACAAATTAATGATTTTTTAAGACTGCTTGAGAATTTAGCAGCTGAGAAGCTCCTAAAGTTCAAAATCCTAGGGTCTGGTATAAAATCCAGACTTTAGGATTATTTATAAGCAGTAACTTTATAAGTCGAGAATATCGGACAAGAATTTTTCGACTTATTTTTTTGTTTAGGTATCAAAATACAAAACTTGTACCAACTTTTTGCAAAACTTGTACCAACTCGGGTACAAAACTTGTCCACCTAGTATTAGTTATATTACAGTATATTATAACTAGTTCCCCAAAGATGGGGAACGAATTTTTATCAATTTTTTCAGTAACCTTTAAAGACTTAGTAAAATATGAATAAAAGTAAAGAACAAGTGTATAATTTCCCTTATACCACAAAAGAGAACCTACAGAAAGTGTTGAAGATGTCGGATTTAGAACTCGAAGATATATTATGTTATCTGGAATCTGAGAATCTAATTAGAATAGTTGATGGAAAGATTTTTGATATGGAAACCTTAGTAAATATTATGTCCAAATGAAGCAGTATATCAAGTTACCAAACAGTATTTCGGAATTAGATAAGAGAGATAGATTTGCTACGATTGCAGTGTTAGCTCTTATTAAGACTCAGATTAAGACAGGCGCAAATACTGTTGCTTGTATGCCAGAGAGACAGATTGCAGATACTCTTAAGATTCACGTTAATTCAGTGAAGAAACTTATTAAGACTTTAAAAGAATTAAATCTGGTTTTAGATATTACTAAGAGAAAGGGAGACGGAGAGTATTGTTATAACGTATACCACTTTGATAATCTTAAAGAAGATTACTTATTCTTCTATTCCGACTTCTTATATTTAGATATTCCAGCTAAACTTAAAGGATTCGCTATATATCTAAGGTCAAAAATAAAGAACGGAGCAGGTTTCTATACTTACGAAGATATATCCGAATTTAATTTAGACCCAAGAACTTTTAAGTCTTATATTAGAGATTTAGAAGAATATGGAATTATTAAGATTATAGGTAAATCAATAATATTGAATACTGAATATTTTCCTCTTTACTTAAACGAAACTAAAGAGAATATGTTATATTCGATTATTTGTGATTTCTGTATTAGTAAAGGTGTACTTCCTCCTATTAAACATACTATAGATGGAAGAGAGAGATGTTTGGAACTTATGACCACACAATTAAAAGGTAAAGAAGTTAATTTGGAAGAGAAGTTTAAAACACTTCCAGAGAAAGTAACTTTGGAGTATTTTCTTAAAGGTTTATGTAACGATACTCATACTTTACCTAACGATAAGAATAAATTTATCTTTGTTATGTGATTATAAATCAGATAATTAAAATTTTTTAGAAATTACTTGGATTAGTAATTTTTATGTATTATATTTGTTTTAGTAAAGCTTTAGGAATGACGAATTTTGATATTAAAGAAAAAGAGGGTAGACTGCTTCTAAAAGATATATTAGAGCAGTTTGAAGTAAAGAAGATTATATTTAATCCCGACTAGTATGGTCACTGGGATGCAGCTTATAGAGATAAGAACGATAATCGAGTACTCGTTGAGATAAAGACAAGAGACGCAAAGTACGAATCCTACGAAACTCACCTGATGCAGCAAGACAAGTTTGATTGGTTGAAAGATGCTTAGAAAGAGAAGAGGATGGATAAAGTCTTGTATGTGAATTTCTTTGGAGATTCGAGCTGTTACGTCTACGATTTAGAAGAGATAGATAAGTATGCTTTAAGAGATTAGCTTTACTGTAATAACGTAACAGTATCGTATTCTGAAAAGATAAATAAACAGTGTCTTATGATACCGAAGTAGATTGGATTACACTTTATTAAAGAGGACGGAAATTGGAAACAAGTATGACAACAGTTATATTAGTAATTTTAGGATTGATGGTGTTACTGGTTACAGTAGGCACAGTATTAGATTACCGAAATAAGAAGATGACCGAATTTGTTGCAGATATTATACTACTTGTATTTTTACTAATTACTGGTTATACAGCGGTAATTACAACGGCTACCTACGAGGAGCTAACGAAGATCGAATACGTAATAGATAGATAATTAGTTTAATTTTTTAAAATATATTATGTGTGAATTACAGCCAGCTTACTATTCGGTAAGTTGGCTTTTTTGTTATAAGTACGAACCCTTAATCTACGTTAAATATTCACACTTATAACTTGTTTATTAAAAATAATTTGCTACCTTTGCACAAAACTTAATTTAGTAAAGTATGAGAGTAGCAGGTTATATTCGAGTAAGTACTGTTCAACAGGATTTGAGCAGACAAAAGAAGTTGATTCAAGACTTCTGTAGTGAAAGGAACTATTCCTTAGTAAGACTAGAGTCTGATAAGGTTAGTGGTGCTAAAGACAACCGAGAAGGTCTTAAGAAAATCTTGTCTCTTACTAAAGAAGACGTAGATTTAGTAATAATAAGCGAGTTATCAAGACTTTCCAGAGAAGATGATGCTCATAAGATTATTACTAAGATTTATGATATTCTGGATAACGGATTAGATTTAATTTTCTTAGATAATACAAGTAAGGTTTATAAAGCAAGTGAAGGTATCAGTTTCCAAGATTACTTGATTCTCGCAGTACAAGCGTTTGGTGCAGCAGATGAAAGGAAGCATATTAGTAAGCGTATGACTACTGGCTTATACCAGAAACTCGACTTATATCCTAATATGGTTGCCCAATCTCATATACCTTTTGGTTATAAGGCTGTAGATAATCCGAATTACGTTGTTCACTCTACTCCTAAAAGCTTTATCGTTATTGATGAAGAAACTAGTAAATACGTAAAGATGATATATCAATATACTATAGAAGGTAAGACCACAAGAGAAATTGCTCAGATTATGACTAATATGGGTATTGATATGATATACACCAGAATCAGTAAGATAATTAGGAATCCTTTTTATAAAGGAGAGAGAATTATTAAAGGTAAGACTTATAAAGTAGACGCTATAGTAAGTCCAGAAATTTGGGATAAAGCACAACAGAAGATTGCTTCCAATATGCTTTTTAAAGGTAACACTACTAAACACTGCTTTCCTTTAAAGAATATATTGAAGTGTCCTTGTGGTCATAATATGTATGGTCTTTATAAGACAACTGCTTCCAGTGTATATGTCTGTATATCCAAGACTTTTGATGAAGGAAGGTGTAATAATTCGGGAGTAAATCTTGATATACTAAATCAAGCTGTTTGGTTAGACGTAAAGAAGAGATTCTTAGATGAAGAGTATCAAGCCAAGAATACCGAAGAGATTGATAAGATTATAGCTACTAATCTTACTTTAGAAGACAATATATCTGATTTAAAAAAAGATATAGATAGTCTTATTTCTAAAATAGATAAATTGGCTAATAAGATTGCTTTAGAAGAAGATGAACTGTTATCTTCTGCTTTAAGAAGGCAATTCTTAAAATACAAGGAAGAGTTACAAACTAAGGAATCTAGTGTTAGTAATATCTACTCTATGATTACTGAAAACAATCTCAAGATCGATTCTTTAACTAAAATAGAGAAACAAGAGGAACTCGAAAATATAGAAGACGAGGAAAAGAAGGAATTATATCAGAAACTACTGGATAGAGTGGTATTCTATTCGGAAAGACAAAGAATCGGATTTATAATAATAGATTACAAAAACGGATTTCGGTCGATATATGCTTATTTAAGTAAGCGTACGAACCACTTATATTGGCTTCCTGCCGCTTTTAGGTTTAATCCGAACAATCGTAAGGTCAGTATAAAAAAGTCCGAACTGGACAACGAAAGTAAATCCGATTTTGCGAACTTGTCAGAAACTGAAGAATACTTTGTCTCAGATTTAAAAAATCTTATTCAGCTTGACAAATACGAAATAATCACTCTTTAGACGCTCTTAAAACGCTAAACGCTCTCTACAGTAAAAATTGAAGTAGAGAGCGTTTTTTTGCACGTATTTTCAGATGTGCATAAAAAATCGGG
>AUXO015603380.1_pt1 | contig 27924 bp, 47 predicted proteins | sample 768731 | NCBI WGS metagenome assembly AUXO01 (sample SAMN02715735, study PRJNA202380) | gut metagenome | biome: sheep rumen | host: Ovis aries | place: New Zealand: Palmerston North
CTGCTTATACCTTTATTGGGTCTCGCCTTCAATTTCTATAGGCGAGCGAAGCGAGCCTCTATCTCTCAAATTTAACTGGAGGAATTTATGAACTAAATGTAACACCCCACAATATAAAACTAATAATAAAAAGAGGCATTTAGCCTCTTTTTTTATTACATTTTAGAAACAATATTTTTCAACATTTTTATATATTCCCGTTATTTTCTTCAGTTCATACCTATATTTTTATACAATATAAAAATCTTTAAAAATCTCTTGACTTTTAAGAGCAAATCAGTATAATTATATATATTTACATATAATATAACAATGGACGAAAATAAAGAATTAACCAAGGAATTATGAGATGCTTGGGACTATTCGTGTGATGACGAACGGGCCTTCTGAACTGATGTTGTTAAAAGTATCCCTAATCTTAATTGACAAGTTTGGCCTACTGCAAACCAGTGAAAAAACAGAGAGACTAAATCGGCATGCACTATGGTATGAGCGATATCTCAAATCCAAAGATTATTTCAATTAGATTTGTCTATGGAGGAAAGAAATAAACTTGATGTCGAGATCGTTAATTACTGTGTTAAAAACTGATGATATGTAGTTTGACAATGACGGTCTACTCCTGTTGCTTGTAATAATGTTTGCAAGTGGCGGAATAATATTTGAAGTAAAAGATATAATAAAGAAAAAATCTTTTACCTAAGAGTATTATGGACAGACCCTATTGTTAATAAAGTACTAGATAATTGACATCTTGTTTGATATACAAAATCAATACAGTTCTGAGCTGATCAGGTAGCTTGATATGTTTATAGAGATAGATACCCTTCTACTACTGGACACAGATTAAACTTGAAATGAGTCGAGTTTACTGTGGCTACATGATGAGCAAAAAGATGAGACAGTAAATTCTGAAGTCATGATAATTATTTCTGACAAGTATGACAAAGTTTTTTTATTAAAGACTTAAAGCCATACATTAATAAATGAGTTTACCCTTATGTTTATATTATATTACCAGAATCAGCTATGACAGAAAATTCAGTAGAACAGGAAAAACAAAGTATAGAAGAAGCGAAAGCGGTTAATGCTTTGATCTGAACTTTATCAACTACGTGGTGATCTCTTCCAGAAGCTTTCCAAAAACAAGTTAGTGAACTTGCTTCTAATCTTAGAAAGGCATATCCTAACGCAAGAAAACTTGTCGATGATGAATCTAAAAAGCATTATCAAGTTATAGCAGACCAACTTTCATTTAACTGGAAGTGGGCCGATGACAAACACAAGGATGCATACTGACTTTTAGCTAAAGAACTCAGAGATAAATTCTGAGTGCAATAATTATTTAAAACATGCCAGAAACTACAAACTCTGTTAATACAGACATTAATGTTGCCGATACAGTGTGAAATATTCTAAACGCTTGAAGTTCAAGCGAAAGATGATTTTATTTGGCTATAGCAGTAATTGTTGCATCTATAAGTATTTGACTAGCTATCTATGCTATTAATACTATACATAATATACAACAAGAGAATGCTCAAGTCTTACAAAGCATTGAGAAAGATTTCACTTCTGCTATTGCAGAGCAACGTAAAGATTTCTTACAACATTTAAAATAAGGATAAACCATGAGACACAAGAATAGGATAGAAAGGATCACCACAGTTGACTGAATCCAGTATAAGCTAAATCGCGTTGTGGATAAAACGGCTGAGGATATTCACCATATTCTATCTCGTAAAATGAAGAAAGATTTTAATGTTGAAAATCCAAAGAACAAGATTAAAATTAATAGAATTAAGCATATGAATCTAAATAGGTTTTTCTGAGATCGCCAAGACCCAAAAAGACAATTAGCTTATATGCTTGATATATGGAAGACGGCTTTGTCTGACGAAGTCAATCAAGCTCTGCTTGATATACTTGATTTACCAGATGAAGCCTTTTATGATTATTCTTTAACAAAGAATCATAAACTTTTAAAAGATACTATTTGATAATGACACCAGAAGAAAGACTTGCCTTGATAAACGAAGTCTCTCAAAGGATTCTAAGTATGCCAGAAGCCGAAAGACAAGCATATACACAAGCGAATGCACAAGCTATTAATGATATGCTTAACGAATATCAAGAGCTAAAGCAACCAAGACAAAGTAGGGCAAGCGACCCTATAACACAAAGAACTCCTGAACAGCAGGCTGCTTTGTCGTGAGACCAACCTACACAAGAAGCTCCTAGACAAAAAAGAAGACAGGATAGGAGACAAGATAGGAGACAAGATAGGAGACAAGATACTATTGACGTAGAAGAAACTCCTAAAACAGAAGAAAATAAATGACCAGTAATTGTAAAACAAAATCCTGATTGAACAGTTACTGATGATAAAGGTAATAATTATGTTGTAGATAATAAATGAAATATTATCGGTAGTGCAGCTAGTACATGAGATCAAGCTTGAGTAAATGGTACTTGATCTAATACAGTGACTCCTAATAGTTCTTCAGATAATTCTTGAGCAGATGCTCCTATGTGGCCATTATATTGACTTTGATGATTGGCAGCCGCATGAGCATACTGAGCTTATAGATGAATTAATGCAAGAAACAAGCCAAAGGTTATACCTCCTGGAGCTGAAATTCCAGCACTATGACAGCAATGAGTTAAATGAAATGTGCCAGGACCTAAAACTTCAGCACCTAAGACTCCAGCACTATGAGAAGTAAGAGAATGAAAGCTTGTTAGTGAATGACTTCTTTCAGATGGTAAGGTTATTAGGCGATGACCTAAATGAAATTTACCAGATAAAAGAAATACTAGTATATCACAAATCATGTCTAGACCAGGTAATTTTGAGCCTGTTGAATGATACCATGTGCCAGCAGATATCGCTGCTAAAAGTAAAAATAGAGTATCACAAATCATGTCTAGGCCAGGTATTTTTGAGCCTGTTGAGTGATATCATACAACAGTAAATACAGCTGCCGAAACTGCGGCAGAAAAATGAGCAAAAAATGCAGTTAAAAAATGAGTAAAAAATGCAGCTAAAAAATGAGCATGGTCTGCTGCAAAAAAATGAGCAAAAAAAGTGCTTCCAAAATTTATACAAAAAGCCATTTTTTAACATTATAGATTTATAATAATGGATGAAAAGAAAATAGAAGACGAGGTGTATGCTTGATTATCTGCTCCTATACATTGATTTAGTGCATATACAGCTCCTAAAGCTACTGTATGATTAATCCAAAATTCAAGAGCAATTGCTAAAAAATGACTTAAAAAAGCATGAGAAGAGATGGCAAAAGAACTAGCTAAAAAAAGAGTCATCAGAACAATTGGTAAACTTTGAGTAAAAATGTGAGCAAAGCATTTGGCTTGATTAGCTCCAGCTGCTACTTGAGTTTGAGCTGTTGCTGTTCCACTCCTTCAGGCATGATTATTAGCTAGCGATATTTATGACTTATATAATCTTTCTAAAGACGAAGATTTTAGAAGATGAATACAATATCTATCTCAAGATGCTTTAGATTGAGCGAAAAACGTAGCAAAGCAAGCATTAGAATGAATTTGAGATTTATGAAAGAATGCAAAAAAGCAATTAGCTTCTGCTTTTAAGTCTGCTAAATCAAAAGCAAAAAAGGCATTAACAGATGCTTCGCCAAAAGCTATAGCTGCTGAGAAGTCTAATATATTTCCAGTTGCCATGATGCCTGATTGAAGAACTAGATATAGCGACTGAAGTATAAAATAATTTTATATATAATTATATATTATGAAGCTATCTGATTACTACAAAGATAGAAAGTCTTTCTTAGATAATCTTCCACAGGTAACTGACGCTCGGTCAAATGGTTGAACCGTTTGAGAGTGAATGCTTATCAAAGGTAAGCTTTGAAGAGAAAGAAAGACTTTTGAAAAGAATGCTACTAAAGCTGCAGACAAGGCTGCAGAGAAAGCAATCAAAACAACAGCTGCTAAAAGAGCTATGGAGACAATGAAAAAGATTGGTAAGAAAGCTTTGAAAGCAGCACTTTAATTCTTAACATACACACATGAGAAGCTGGATATTAGACGCATGTGAAGCGTTAGCTAATCTTATAGCTTTGTGCTCACATGTTAGAGAACTTTTAGCTAATAAGGAGACTCACGATGAAGAGTATGAACATCTTGATACTTACTATCAAGTATTACTATTAGAGCGTAGAACTCTCCAAGCTAAAATTGAAGAAGCTATCGACAAAACAGATTGACATTATCATTGTATTCTAAAGCACGCACTTGCGTATTATATATATTCAAGCGAACTTGAAGATGCAGATAAAAGTATGTTCAACTGATTAATGGGCAGCTGATCTGATATTCTTAATTATGCCATAAGTCTTATGGCTAAAGAAGAAGTCACACTTTGCTCAAGATGTTTAGCCGATAAAATTTTAGATAATAACGAAGAAAAGTAATGGTATGTGCACCATGCGCTGAAAAAGCCAGAAAAAGAAGAGAAGCATTATATAATAAAATCAAAGAGCAGAATTGATTACAAGAAGCTCCTGATGAGGACGTACAGCCTAATAATTATCATGAAGAGCAAACCAATTCTATTTATAAGAAATTCAAAGAAAAATTACATAATGCTCAAGCTTTAAATAATAATAAAGATTAATAATGGTACAACCATTTTATTGAACATACAACATAGATGATTCTGCGTTGTCATGTAATTCTGTAATCACTGCCGACTGTGACGGTACGCACAGATATAAAAAAGTTTGTGACTTAATATCTGAATGTTTGCCAGATCCACAGTTAACAAATCAGTGTATTGTTGACTTCTTTAATTCTGATCTATCTAATAGAAGATGAGAATATTTAAAAGTCAATAACAATGGTTGTCTTACAACATGAACTCCAGACTGTCCTTGTGACGATAGAAAGGTGGCCGCTACTAACTGAGACACTTCTCCTGATACATTAGATAAGAAACTTATCTGATGAAAGAACGGGCCTTATGAAATAACTGTTTCTACTCCGACATCTAGAGTTGTACAGGTTATGCCTAAATGACCTATAAACTGATTTATTAATTTCACTTGACCAATGCCTGATTGTGATGAGGCTGAGGTTAAGATGAAAAGAGACTGATCGGTTTATGTGCAATGTCCAGAAATAAAGAAGTGAATGAGGTTCGCTCAGATGAGGCATCTCGGTTGACAAGCTACTGTAGAACGGAACAAAACCGTTCGTATCAGTGCACCTAATGAAGGAGAGTCTTGAAGTTGATATACATTTACTTGAGGACGGGAAATTATGGCTACCGATTGATTTGCTAAATGAACCGGTAATGATGTAATATTAATACAAGAGCCATGATTATATCAGTTCTCTTATGATATGTATGTAAGACGGGACAAACAATACATCTATGCTATAAGAGCAGGATTACAAATTGATTGAATGGAAATGTGAGATTTCAAATATAATTGACCTTGGCGGAGTACTCATGCTGATCAAGATCAATATAAAGTAATTAATCACGCATTCCCTGATGAAGATACATATAGCTGATGAGCTATGGCTTTATGACTTACATGAGCATCTTTCTCTTGATCTTATTATCAAGTAATTCCTAACGCTTCTGTTAGAAATCCAGTTGCTGTAAGATTACAAGTAAAGCCCGATACAAGAACATTTGACCCTAGAGAAGTAAGCTGAGATAAGAAAGTTACTTTGTATCTAACTGATTCTACAGTTGAAAGAGGGCCATTCACATATATTTCCATACTTAGAGTGGACGAAGATCCAACTGCATATGGATATCATACTCTCTAATTCTTTTATTATTTTATTGTATTATAACAATGAAAGTTATTAACGTATCACTTAAAAACGAAAAAGGAACAGAACTTTACCAAACTAATTATGTTCTTCCTACAAAATCAGCAATCAGTTCTCTAAGAGAATTTGATAAAACTGTTCAAGATCTTGCTAACGGATGAGAAGGTAAACCATCTAACGGAATTGAAGCTGTAAGTTCACACAAATACAGATCAAACTTCCGGCAAGACTTTGATAATCACATGTGGGAATTAATTAAATACAATGGTAAGTTTTTTATTAAGTCAGTAGAAGTAGAATAAGATGGCTTGTAAAAAGAATTGAGGTAAGAAGAAATAGTATTACCGGAACATGTGCAGATATTAGTCTGCAACTCGAACTAAAGAGGGGCGTTTAGTTATCTTTAAATAGATAACTAGCGTCCTTTTTTTAACACTATATATTTTCTAAGATGGACCTAGCAAAAATAAATAATATCCTTATGGATAACGATGAAGATATGAAGAGATCAAACTCTAACAAAAACACAACTTTAATATGAACAAGTAGATGCGTTGCTACTGAAGAATATGTTAAACAATTAACATTAGAGAATTTGCCTGAAGATGTTAGGCAGGCACATGAAGACTGAAGTATTTATGTCCACGATATGTGATGGTGAGTTATGCCGTTTATTAACTGTATGAATATTAATCTATATGATATGCTAGATAACGGTACAGTTATGAACTGAATTAAAATAGAATCACCTAAATGATTCCTCACTGCTTGTAATCTTACTATACAAATAATCTTTTGAATCACTAGTATGTGTTATTGAGGTAAGACAATCCCTATTGATGCACTAAGTAAATACTTAAAACTTAGTGAAGATAAGATAAGAGAGAAGGTTTGAGACAACGAAGAGCTTGTACAAAAGCTTTTATACGATGAATTAAAGGCTTGAGTACAGACAATGTTCTATCAAACTCTTACATTAATCAGTTCTCAAGATTGACAATGAGTATTTAGTACTTGGTACCTAGCATTACTCGACACTGATCCGTACATAAAATATACGAAAATGATTATAGATGAGATCCTTAGGCAGAAGATAAAGGGTATGCCTAACGCATATTGAATACCTCATTCTACTGCAATGCCAAAACTTGTTATGCTTTTGTCTCCAAATCTAAAAGATAAGTATCGTGATACATTTGATTTGGCATTAGAATGTATATCAAAACGTAGTATGCCGGATTGGATCAGCGAAAAGAAGATGAGAGAATATCATCATTGAAATGTATTCTGACCAATGTGATGCCGTTCATTCCTTAGCGACTACAAAGATAAGGATTGAAATCGGAAATATTGGTGAAGATTTAATAAGTGAGTTGTATCAATTAACCTTGTTCGCTGCGCTCTCGAAGCTGTCACAACCTGACAAGACTTCTATGATATTCTTAAAAGCAAAGCCGAGCTATGTTATAAAGCACATATGTTCCGTATCAATGTATTGAAGTGAACAAAAGCCGAACGTGCTGCACTATTATTTATGTATTGAGCGATAAGTAGAAAAGATGCAGATGAAACAATAGATGATTTGTTAGAAGGCGGCTATAGTACAACATCATTATGATATGTATGAATTCACGAAGCTCTGCTTGTATTATTATGAAAATGAATTGAGACAGAAGAATGACATGCCGAAGCATTAAAGATAGTAAAAACTTTAAGATGATATTGCGAAGAACGGAATGAAAGACATAATTATGGTTTTAGCTTGTATGCGACACCAGCTGAAACAACTGTATATCATTTTAATACCAAAGATCGCGAAAGATATGAAAATATTAATTGAATATTTGACCACAAATACTATACAAATAGCTTCCATATTAACGTACGTACTCCTATTGATGCTATATCTAAACTAGAAAAGGAAGCAGAATTCCAGAAAATTAGTAGTTGATGATGTATTTCTTTCGTAGAATGCGGTGATTTAAGTAAAAATCTTAAGGCATTAGAAGACTTAAGCTGGTTTATGTACGAAACAAGTCAATATGCTGAGTTCAATTTTAGAAATATGGACGTATGTAGTACCTGTTGATTTGTCTGAGAACTACTAATTAAGAATGAAAGGTGGTGTTGTCCACAATGTTGAGAAACTGATCTTAGAAAATTAGTGTGAACTAAGAGAATATGCTGATATTTAACTACAAATCTCCCAAATAAGGGTAAAATGGAGGAGTTAAATGAGCGTGTATACCATATTTAACATAAAAAAAGCCCCTAAATCGACCTATTTTAGGCCGTTTTTAGAGGCTTTTTAGTTCATAAAAATCAATAATTTTCTTTAATAAATAAAGAAATCTTTTCTTTTTTCTTTTTTTTATATTAAAATTATTTGCAAATTGACTTTTTAATTCGAAGAATTCTAACTCTTCTTCTACTGTTAACTCTATATTTTTCTTCATGCCGTTTGGCGGGGCAAATAAAATCACCTATAAAAGGCGGGGACAAAAAATTTTACTATAAAGGCGTGAGCCCGAATAGTCTATCAAAATGTTTTTCTCTGATATTAATAGGATTGTCTTTCTGATAATAACACGTATACTTATTCTTCTTATTAGAATACCAATAAACGAAGCTCTCAGCATAATCTTCTTCAACTGAAGTTGTGGCGTAATCATTTACATAATCAGATTTCTCACAATTACTTTCATATCACCAACATATATTAGAGAATTCTAATATGTTTTTGTCTTTAAAGAAATATATGTAATGTCAAATTTCATGCATTAATATTTGTTTAATATCTTGCTTATCTTTTCATGATATGATATTAGCTTCGCAATAAGATACTATAATATAAATGTTGTCAAAGATATATCAATTTCAATATGGATTCTTACTCGCGCTAAATCATCATTCAATTGGTAAACAACTTTGTCTGTATGATATAGATATTTTATTATTTAATATTTTTATATCATCTTTATTAAGAACTCTAATCTTCAACATATCAGATAATCATTCTTGTATATATCTTTTTACTTTATTAGTATAGGAAGTTTTAACGTATAACGGTAATCATCTTGCATCTTGATTAATAACAAAAAATCAAGAGCCTCACATAATAAAGACAAATAATAATACTATAACTAATCTCTTCACAAAAATATATAAAAAATAAAATTACCTTTTCTTGGCAATCTGTCATTCTTCTAGCCAATTATATTTATCATTATCAAACCGCATACAATATTCGTATCAATTCCTTACTAACTTAATTGATGCTATTATTCAAACATCTCATAATAGAGTTTCTATTTCGTCTCATATATCATATTTAGTTTCTATCTTCATTATTTTGTGTAATTACTAAAATATTCTATACAACCTTCCTTAGTTGGTTCTTGACTACGTTGTTCAAAAACCATTGTTGCTATAAAAAAACTTGCAATAACCGTTATTATAGCAGTTATTATTATATATGGAAACAAATAGTCTAGTTGACTAATCTTAGCACAGTCTTCGTAAATCTCTATATTACTCATTTTTGTAATAACAAAATAAATCTAACTAATCTAAATCTTCTAAATCATAAGATATCTCATCAAGATATTCTAACAAGTCTGCTCCATCTCAAGCATCCATTAATCTTTTAATCTCTTTGAGAATCTTTTTCATCTCTTCTTTTGTCATCTGTTTTATAAATGATAAAATAAATCTGACTATAATATAATAATAGTGAGTAAAACTAATATCATTGCTATATTTCCTGATATTATTCAGAAGAACCATAAACAACCTATACATCATATACAGCCAATAGCATCGTCATCCATTATATAATTAAATAAAATAAATCTACTGATCTCTATATCATTGCTCTAATCATTTTAGAAAAGCATCTTTTACTCTCTTTTTTAGTTTTTTATTCTTTTCTTCTAATCAAGTATTAGCCTTTAATAAAGCTAAATATTTTTTCTCATAAGCATTCATTTGAGATTTATATACACTTACATCTGATTTTAACTTTTTATTCTCTTCTTCTAATTTTTTTATACTCGTTTCTCTATCATCTAAAAAGATATCTAATAATTCTACTTTTTCTTTTAGCTCTCTATTCTCTTGCTCTAAATTTTGTATCTCTAATTCTAAATCTGAATATGAAGGATAACTCATTTTTCTTTTTATAATAATATAAATCCTATTATTCATGCTCTAACGGATGATGCTCTCATTTAATTAAAAAGTACTGTTTATATAATTCAACCAAATTATCTTCATAAAATTTTATTTTGTCTTTATAATCTTTTATGTTATCCCTACACATAAGTATATCTTGATTTATAAGCACCAACATTTTTGCATCTTCTAATTCATCTTTTTTATCTTCTCGTTCTTTTAATTTTTCTACTACCATTTTATTGTTTTATAAAAACTAACAATATAAAAACTATCTTATTTCTACACTTGGAATAATAGAAGCTGGTTTAAATATAACTTTATAATGATCTTTACTTACATTTGCTGGATCAATTTGTTCTACAATATAAGTAACATTATCTGATAATCCTAAGAAATGTTTTTTGTATCAATCTCAATCTTTACATATTACATAGATTTCGTTGTATCAAACACTTGTTGGACTATTCATACTTCATCATCATAAAGAACAATATCATTCTATATCTAGAATGTATTCATTTGTAATACCATTGTAGAATATAACTCTACGAGGAATCTCAAAAAAATCTGATTGTCTTGAAATATTATGAGATACAATATCTGCATCAGTACAACCACTTAAGGTTAAAACTGCTAACATAGATAGCAATATAATACATAATCTCTTCATTCTATTTTAAAAAAACAATATAAAAAATTGCCATAAAGCAAATTCATAATCATAAAAGTCATAATAATAATCACATAATATATAGAAGTCTTTCACATCATAGCCGTTTTTCTTCCGCCATTTCTTCTTCTAATCTATCTAAAATGTTCATTATTTTAATACAAAAATTAAATATTCAATAGGCTTACTTGATATTGATAATTGCATAACAAGACCATTAGCTTCTCAATATCTAATATATCATCAACACATACAACAAGTTTCAAGATATGCTCTATCTAAATTTATTTTATCTTCTTCTATCAGCCAATCTATAAATCAGTATTTTTTAGAGATAATAATTCTTTCTGCTTCTTCATCATCAACATAAGCTCAAGTATGTTCAGTTCAATATATTCGTGTTTTGTTTTGTTTCCCTATTCTCCGAGTATAATCTCTTACTTCTTTCGTTTCTTCATACTCATTAAGCAGATCTATCAGCTTCTCCATCTTTATTTACTCATTCTAAAATAAGATTTGCTATCATTTCTGTACAGTCATCAAATAATGTACCATCTCAATCACAGCTAGGTTCGAATAGGCAATCTACATTTATATAACTATCTAGATTTCCCATTATGTCCTCAGCTATTTCCATCGCTTTTTCTTTATTCATTTTGCTTTTATATATCAACTAAAAGATCCAATCTTTCATTTTATATTCTCGTATATTGTATAAACAATCAACATATCAACAAGCATATATTCTAGCATTATCCTCATCACCAAGATTAATTCTTAATTCTTTTCAATTTATCTTTACATGATATGTTATTCATCTTTTGAATACTAGAATTTTATATCACTTTCTATCGAATTCCATTACCAAACATACTCAGAATATAAAAGTACTTTATTAGTATAATTTATAGATTATCATTCATTAAAGTCGAAACTTTTTCTTTCTTTTTATTTACAATATCTTTAAGATTAAGTATTAAATCTACAAAATCTTCATCATCCTCTAAATTATATTGATATTCCATTTCTAAAATACAAAGTATAGCATCAAGATTTGAATCATAATAATCAAGATATAAAGTCATATCTCGATCTCAGCAGCTACCTGCTAAACCTTCAATATAGAAATCATATTGCATATCATTTAAGATATCTGCCACATCTCTTACTTGTATTGGTTTAGAGTAATCATACTTATGCTCTTTAATAAATCATAATATAGTTTCTCTATCTTTATCTTTAATCTTTTTATACATCTATTTTTCTACGAAATATAAATATAATAAAAATATTAATATCACTGCTGCCACTTCCATCTTTTTATTATATATAATAAAAATTATTCATCTTTATCTTCTTTATCCTTGTAATCTTCTGGATGATATTTTTTATCCACATCTTCTAATGATGCAATTATACATGGAAATAGTAATGCAATAAATAAAATTCATAGAAAGATCCAATAATCTGGTATACTTGTACGCTTAGTCCATTCTAAGAAACTCCAAAATCAATATCAAATTAATAATATTATTCACATTATACCTGCATCTACTATTATTCAAAGAATAACTGCTCGTGTGTAATCCCAAGTTTTTCTATTCATTATTATTTTTTAATATAAAAAAAGTATATATATGCATTACACATATATATACTATATTTATTCTTTTAACTTGTTTTTTAAATCATCAAATGATGTTACCTCTTTGTCGAAAAAAACATTATTTGTTAATTTGTTATATAGATATACTATTACTTGTTTTATCGTTTCTATATCATATTTTGTAATTTCATTATATTCATATACTTTTTTTGATGTATCATAGATTTGAATTTGACAGTCATTAATTGTATCAAGTTCATCTCTTAATACTCTTTGAACTACTCCTCACATATCTATAAGTTCTGATCTCATTAATATTCCCGTATATTTAAAATCTTATTCTTATTAATTTCTTTCTGTTCGCAATTAACAAATAATTCCATTGCATCTTTGGCATCATCTAGATTATCATATACTGCTGTTGTCTTTATGAGTTCTAGATTAAATCATAAAGCATCTCTTTCTATATTCTTCCATCAACTAAATCGATTTGTTTTCTTTTGGAGATAGAATAATCAATCTCACTTTTCTACAATTCTGTATTTCATCCTTATTTTATAGAATTAAAAAACTGGTTTCTTTGCTCTGCCTGCTGCAGCTTTCTTGGCCATTCATGCTTTACCATATTTTTTTCTACCAATACTCGCTGCTATAGCATCTGCAGATTCTTTACTATGTCCTTCTTTTTGAATCTTTTTAGATAATTGTTTAAATTTGCTGGTCATATTATTCCTTTAAAATTAAAGCATTTTCTGGAATTGAGAAGATAACATCTTCTTTATCTCATATTTTATAATTAAGATCATAATTGATATCAAATTTTCATTCTATGATTACTCAATCGTCATCATATGCTCTATAGACATCTATATTTCATATAGTTAATTCTGTATCTCAAAAGAATGTTGCATATCAACTTTCTGGAATAAATTTAACTTTATCTCATAATTTAAATTTTGGTGTCCATCATGTTATAATTTCTTTTGTCATGGAGATTAATCTTTAAAATCTAAAGTAAGTTGCTTATCGTCTTTTGGTTTACCATCAAATGCTGGATTTTCTACAACTTTTTTTACCAACATGAAATGTGTATTTATAATACTATCATCGTCTGTAAATTGTTGGTAATCTTCTCTTGAAATATTACACTCGAAATCTCAATGAAGAAATACTGCTACTCTTTCGTCCCCTGGACGAATCTTAAATTCCACATCTTCAGGTGAAGTTATAATTGTTTTAAATAACCCTGTACTAATTAGGTTCTGTAGGTCTAATACCTTATCTTTTCTTACACCACTTAGATGTTCGTATCATTCTCTAGTCGGCATCATCTGGTCATCATATTTTAACTAAAAATGAAGTTCAATCTTCTCTATCATGTTCTTCATATATTGCTCATTTTCTAGCTCATCTTAGTGCACACCTTAACATTCGCACTAACCCTTTTACGCTTGTTGATTCAAGAACATTATCTCAAGACATTGTCCATGAATCTGGTTTATCATAGTGATAAAACACTTCTCTAATTGAGTAAACTCAATTCTTGTCTTTTACCACGCGATGACTTCGACTACCTGCCGGTCTTCATTGAGATCCCTTCATGTGTGTTATATTTTTAAGAATTAAAATTAATCATGTCTATTTAACCAATTTGTAACTGTTGTACGGTATGATGACATTCTTGTATTTTCTGCATCTATTAGATTCTTTACTGCAGTTACTTCATCTTTAACCTGATTAATAGCATTTACTTGGTTCTCACTATGCTGTGTCATCTCTCTTCTAGTTGCTGCAGATTCCTCAGCATGCCATGCTCTATATTCATTAAAGCTTGTTTCAAACGCTATTAAATGCTGTAATATTTTTTGAAGATTCAATAATATTTCTCTATCTAAGTTTTGATTTATTCATACTGGAGTTTGATCCATAATAAGTTATTTACTAATAAAAGGTAAAAGTTTGAAGCTTACTGATGGTACTCATTTATCAATATCTATTCTAGCAAATCATGGATTTGATGCTCATATATATTGATCTTTTTCGTATCTTCACGGTTGGCATAAAGCCGGACTTCTCATTCTTATGTAATTTGTACCTTGTACTAAATCAGCCGTATGTGTATGTCATGAAATAATTATATTGAACATATCCATTCTTCCATATGTTTGTAATATTTGAACATCTGGCTTCTGGATAAATCAATTATCTCAATGGTGTAATATAAAATTACATCAATATAGTTGCTTAGTTAACAATGCTTTATTTCAAAAATCTACATTTACTGCATATCATATTTTTGCTTTTAAATATTCCATTGCTAGAACCATTATAATTTTTTCTGGATCTTCATTCCGATTCTTAGAGATTCTATCATGATTACCAGAAACAACTATAAAGTTTCTAATGAGATATCATTTTCCAATCAATAACATTATTCATCATATTATCATATCCATGCATTCTAATACTTGTTTTACTCATATAACTTCTAAATCTAAAAGCTGATCTGAATGCATTCATGTGATAATAGGAGTTTCAAACAAATCTCATAGACATACTATATCAATTATTTGTTTTCAATCCTTTAATATTTCTTCTAATAAATTGCCAAAATTTTCGATTAAAGCATCTGTTTGTCTTCAATAATGTAAATCTGATATAACATATATAGCATGACTAAGATCGGGGTTAGATAGATCTTTGTCTTCTATATTAAATTCTATCGGTTTTACATTATTCAACACTTCTTCTTTGAATTTATTAATAATCAAATCTGCACTTTGTTGATAAAGAAGCGCCCTTTTGAACATCTTTTCTTTCTGCTGATTATATTTTCTTTCTAATAAAGAACCATAATTAGCATCAATCATTTTGTCAACGACTGCTTCTTCATCAGCTTCAGTTATATGCGATTGTCAATTAATAATATTCCAACAAGTAGCAACAGATAATTTTTCTCTTCAATATAATTCTTTTATCATATCTCTAATTTGCATTAGTGACATTCACTTACTTCTTAGCTCAAGGATTTTTTTCCTTTGATCTATTGGTAACATATATTAATATTATTTATAAATTTGTTTTACCATGTATCTTTTTATATCATCTTGCAATTCATATAATCAGTCTATAATATTACCTTCTAGTAATTTATTATAGCATGGTAAACATTTATGGATTTTTAGATCGCACATTGATTTAATTACTCTATCAATTTGTGCTATGGCGTATATTCAATATACCCATATGTCTTCTTTTTCTTTTGTAGACAAATAGTCTCTAAGAGCTGTATGTTTGAACCAGAGACGTTTTGTCATCTTCCGTTCTTCAATCTGCTCTTTAGTCCTCATTGTCTTCATTATCATCTAAATCTCCATAATAAACTTCATCTGCTAAATAATCTTCAACCAATTCAGTGATGTCATCGATATGGTAATCTTCTAGTTCTATAGGGAGTTCTACAGAAATAATAATTTTATATTTATGATTTTCATCATCCATTTTTGGATCATCTTCTTCAGAACAACTTGTTGAAGTTTTAATATAAACTGCATCATCGTCTTTAGGTTCTTCTACTTTCTTAGAACCTTTCTTTTTAAATGTATTAACGATTTTTGTTATTTCGTCTTCAACATCGTTGATCTGTCAATCATATTCAACATTTTCTACAATTTCTGCTAAGTCTAATAGTTTTTTAAATTCTTCAATTTTCATGTGTGCAATTAATAAAAAGGAATAAAACAGACTAATTTTCTTTGTCCGCTTTGATTTCTTTTACGATAGATTTTTTCTCTTCGTACTTATTGATTTCATTTCTATTTGCATAGATTGTTATTAACGCTCACATTGTCATTGCTTTTCGTAATGTCTCTTGTACAAGTCTTTGGTTTAACAATGGTAAGTTCTCTGTTTTTTGCATTTCTTCTAGTAATGCTACGTTTTCAAATAATAATGAGGAAATATATAAAACAGAATTTACACCATAAGACTCTACTAAATCTATTAATCAAAAAGCATTTGTGTTTAAAGATGGAAGTTTAAATATAGAAGCTAGTCACCATTGGATAAGTTCCCTTTCCAAAGCATCTGGCTTTGTATCAGGGTACATTTCTTCGTACTTATCTCGATATGATTGTATATCAACTTCTACATTTGCAACTTTTATTATTCAACCTTTATGTGTCTTTAGGTCTCATATCCATTCTTTAAAATATTTCTCAAATATTTCTTTAGTCATATAAATTACATATTTCGTTAAACTCTCCTATATTCTTAGAATACATTATATTTCATGTTCATATAGATTTACAATATGTTCACAATTCATCTTCTCAGAATAAATATAGTTCTTCTCTGAAGCTAAAGAATTGATTACCATTTGTAATCTTAGAATGAGATATAAACCAATCTTCTATAGAATCTAATAGATCATTAAATGTTTCTGCTGTAGAATCTCATATACCAGTTTTTTTGATAATAGCTCTCAAAGCACGTGAATCTTTATTATCACATGCTTCTACTATTTCTCACATAGATTCTATAAACAAAGACATATCTTTTATTTCTTTTTCGATCATTTTTCTGGTACCGTTACTTTAACTAAATCACTTTTAATGAAGTATGAATTCATGATACCAGGAATTTTTTCGTCAAATGTATACTCAAGAATTGGTACATCAACTTCTTCTTGGTTTAATTCTTCTAATAATTCCTTTTGTTTATTATTGTATTCATTCTGAATTCTTTGTTCAACATCTTTAGTTGATAAGTTTTCTTTTAAAAGATTTTGCTTTTCGTTTCTAAACTTATCTTCTATAGATATCTTTGCAGCTTCTAGTTTAGCTTCAAATTTAAATTCTTCTAACTTTGCGTTCATAATTGGTTCGACTGCGTCTTGCCATTCTGATAAAGATTTAAAGCTTTCATAAGATAGAGGTCATTTAAATAATTCTAATATAGCTGCGTTTAATGTATTTAATTCTTTTACAAGTGTTTTCATATAATTTTATAAATTAAGAGTTAAACAGGTACAACATCAAACATTTGTGATGGATGTTTTGCTACGTAAGCATTCGCTGCTTCTAATGTTTTGAATGTTAATCATGGTAATCTATAATTTTTCTTTTGTTCTCAATTCATATCTACATATGTTCCTGAATAAGGTAGAACTTTGAATGCTTGACTTTTGTAATTCTTCCTTCTTTTTTGGATTTCATCCATAGTTTCTTGAACTGAAGCTGGTGCTGCTTGTTTCTCCTTTATTTCTTTTACTTCATCAGCTAAAGACTGTACAGAAGATACAAGCTGAGTAAGCATACCAGCTAAAGCATTCACATCTAACTGTGGAGTTTCTTCTTTATTCTTTTTTGCTGGCATCTTCTTGTGCTATAATTAAATTAATAATTCTTCTTTTGTTAATTACTTTAGATAAGTCAACTGGTCATCATAATTTCTTATACATTTCTTTTAACTTAGCTCATGTAAGTTTAGATAGTTCTTCTATTCTTGGATCTTCTACCTTGATTTCATCATCAGGTAGTTTGTCTTCTGGTTGTTGAGTTTTCGATTCAACGAATTCTTCAACTATCTTTTTAATTTCTTCTGTATCTACATGAGCTTTTGACATATCTATTTCAGCTCAATATTCATCATATTGTTTTTGGAATACTCTTTGTTGCCCTGGAACTCTACGTTTTTGTGGCATTATAATTCTCATCTTTGAATATCTAACTTAAAGTTCTCGTCAGTAGTTCTCAACTTCTGCAAGACTTAAGTTTTCAAGTAGTTCATACTTTATGAACTCTCATTCATAATAGCATACTACACACGGATATCATCAAGCTTCTAATACTTTAAATAAGCTTAATACTTGATGAGGTTCTAGTTTCTTAAAGACTTGTTCTGGAGTAGGTCTATTTTTTAAATAGTGATATTTCCCCTCCAGCGCAATCATCTTTCAATTTCGACATCCAAATATGTCAAATGGTTTAAGGCTGTTCCCAAAATTTTTGATAGTATAGAGGAATATTCACTTATATTTCTCTGCTAACATATCAACAAATAATGAGTTACTAGCCTGTTCATTTTTTATATTATTTGCCATATGTTATTATAATCGTGATGACATATCACTTACTAATGCTCATGATGTTCATGATGTTCTTATTAGAATATCTGAGAAAAAGTCTCTTATCTTTTCAGATGGTTTATGAAGAAGTTCTCTTCATTCTCATCTTTTGATTTTTATAGGGAATAATAGTTTTGTAGAACTAACCTTTCCTATATTTTCTCATAGTTCTTCATTCATTTCTGTTACTGCAGAATTAATTAGAACTCTATTCTTCTGATAAATTGTTTCATCAAGATATAAGAACTCATAAATAACATATTTCTCTCAGTCCATATCTTCTCGATCTCTAAGAGTTAGTGAAGCTTGTCTTGATAAAAGTCATCTTATAATCATATTTGATAATGACTCTCGGCAAGATTCTTCTGCTTCTCCTGTCAATCAAGTTTTTAATAATGATTTATTTACAAATCAAAATAGATAATCGAACTCAAATCAGAAGTTAAATATATCATTCACTACAAATATAAATGAATAAGTATCTGCATTTCTACTATCCAATCATTTTTCGGCTAGCTTATTTGCATACACTTTTGCCATTTCAGATACCTTATCTCATTTGCTTAAGAATGTTGAATATATATCTTTATATGCTGTACAGTTTCTTAATTGTATGATTTTATCTTTAGATCATTCTTGCCGATGTTTTCTTGACGAGGCAACAATTAAGAATCTATTATTAAGCGATTCATCTTTGAATGCTCTTTCTCATACAATTAATATTGGACTTCTTAAACTGAATTCAATATTATTCTCAGAATATCAACGAGCTGCTGTATCTCTATTAACAATATTACGAACTAGCTCTTCTGTAGATTCACCTACCTTTTGAGTAAGCTCTTCTAAAAATAATACAGAGAAGTCAGATGCGGCCTGTTTTAAAGGCTGTGGAGTAATACCTGGCAAAGATAATGTACGTGAATTCTCTGCATATCCTAACATGCTCTTTAGCATGCTAGCCATGGCAGACTTTCCTGATCCTGTTCTACCTGTAATAAGTAAAGCAGGATAGGTGTTGAATCACTCCCGTAGATTCATTCACCCTAGTGCAATAGCTTGGAGAAAAGTAGGTATAGCAACTTCTTCTTTATATATTTTTAGATATTGTTCTAAGAAATCTTTTGCTGTAATATCCTTTGATTCTTCGATAACTTTGAATTCTTGTCTAGGTAATATTCTTGATTCTTTTAATTCTCATATCATTAGGTTTCAACCTAAAATTACTTTTCAATCATAATATCAAGAATTTTCATATATAGGTATCTCTGGTATTTTATCAGATCTATCTAATGCTGAGAAAAACAATCATAAATCATTGTCTTCACCATAGAAAAATAACTTAGATACGTACATTTTATTATGGTCTCTTTTAGCTGGTCTAGGAACTACTATCATTTCTTCTCAATCTACTTCGAATACATAAGCTCTATTAGCTTCACTTTCTCATATCTTGGAAGCTGTAGTAAATCCTTTACCAATAACCTTAATTCTATTTCTGAATATTACTGATGTAGTTTCATATGAATCTCATTTAGGTGTTGTCTTCTCTTTTGACAAGACAACTCCTCATTCATAGAATAAAACTTTAAATCAATAATCTTCAAAAATTTCTGTACACTCTCATAGTCATCAGGCTTTAGGTGCCGTAAATGATTTAATTCAAAACTCTTCCTGTAAAAAATCATTTACCTTTTGACGATCTCAACAAAAGTAATGATATAAGAATCAATATCAATTACCTACTGGGGCTCTATCCATATCTCAATCATAGAAACAATTTATATAATTTCATCACCTATTATACTTATATGAATTTCGTCTAATAGTTGTTCAATCACTTTGTTCTATGATTACATTATCTCATACTATCTTGAATATCTGTTTAACTCAATCAATTTCTCTAGGATATTTTTCTAGCTTAGAAAAGATTACTGGCATTTCAATCTTCGATGCTTCTATTTGGTCTGTTGTTAATTTAACATCTCAAACAGTTTTATCTTGAATTCATTTAGTAAACTTTTCTATTCTATTAATATATGCCATAGAATTATCAATTGCTTTCATATCAAGCATTATTCAAGTATCTTCAATAATGTCTACCAAAACTTTTTTTCAAGTTTTTCGGTTGTATGAATATGGCAATCTAATTATCGCTGATATAGAAGAAGATACTCTTGCGTTTTGATCTCATCATAATTGTTTAGACAATTCCGATGCTATCTTTAACACTTTAGCTCAATACTTAATCCTTACTTCTTCTCTAATATTAGGATCTAATATCCAATATCAATGATATCATCATCAGCTTTTTACTAAATAAGTCCGTTTATATGGAACATTTCTACAGGCTTCTTTAATATTTTCTAATAATGATCACATTGTTTGTCCAGCGAAATCTTTTAGGTCTCGATCTATTACTAATGCAGAAACTGTTTCATCTGAAGATGTTGTCTTTGAGAATGTAACTTTATCTCAAATTGTATTTGCACTTCAGAATCTTCAGTTTGGTGTAAAATAGACTCAACACGGATATTCATTATTCAACGCTAATGTTTCCTCTAGAGATCTAAGAATATGAATATTCTTAATTTTTGTTACACCCTCTATCGGTAACATTTTTAATACTGGATCTGAGAAATGGCTCAGAAATGCTTGTGCTTTTTTAAGCATTTCTTCCATTACTATTTTTTATTTAAATTAAAACGGATCTTCTTCTGTTTTTTCTGGTTCTTTTACTTCTGATTTATAATAAACACTGAATGTGTTTGGTTCTTTTCACTCATAAATATCTAAATATATTCATGGTTGAATTCTAAATCATGCTGATCAATCAATTAATTCTTGTGTTCACCGTTTAGATTTACAGAATAATCATCAATCATCAACATTAATATTGTTTCATCTGATATCAATATTTCACATAATTCTCCATGGTCAATACTTTCATTCTCAGTCTCTTTGTCTGGTTTCATCATACCATTCAAATGAGATTGATAATAATCATAGATCAGGAGTTTCTAAATCAAATGAAACTCTATTAGTTGTTTCGTCATAATCTCATGGTACAGTTATATACTTTACCTTGTTATATACTTTTCTAGGGGTTTCAGTTTCAGGCATTTGTTTCTTCTAATTTAAAATCATCTTTAATCCTAGACACATCTAGGTCTTTTAATACCAAGACAAATGGATATGTTCATCTATCAACAAGGTTCAAACAAGCTTTACCAAACATATTAAATTGTTCGTTAGCTGTTTGCGAAGCTTCGAGTTCTGTCATATCATATTCTTCCTTATAGATTCTTCTAAGCTCCTCCCGCACTAATGGAATTCATTTGTTTCATTTAAAATAAATTGTAACAAACTTTTCCATATCTTTTAATGGTGTATAGAATGATGGGATACCTCTTGTCTCTCTACAATACAATCATTTTTTTATTTTCATATCCCAAATTTTTTTAATAAATTATTTTTCTTTTTTTGGAACAGGTTTCTTTGCAACCTTTTTGGTTTTGCTTTGTTCCTTTTTTACTTCTTCTATTTTTTTAGCATCTTTGACTAGTTTCTCTTTAATCTCATCAACACGTTCTTTTGACGCTTCTTTGACTTCAGCCGCTTTTTTCATATCTGAAGCCGTTTCCGCTGCCAAAACTTCGTTTCATCTTGCAATTGCCGTTTCGACATCTCTTATTTCTTTCATATAATATTCTAAATTTTCCTTAAGCATATCCATGTTCTTCGCTGCAATATCTTTTGCAATTGAAATTACATCAGATTCTTTGGCAAAGACTGCTTCACTAATATAAGATCAATCCATTAACTCTCAATTGATAGTTACTTTTCAATCTTCTATAGTAATAAAGACTTTCCTAACTGGAATTTGTTCTGGCACTCAATTAGGTCTAATTGTCCATGCTTTAAATCAAATCCATTTCTTTAATCATTCCCGACTTCATACTTGTTTCATGAATTCGTTTGATTGTTTAAGAGCTCTGTACTCATTGTACTTCGCTTTAGAAAAGTCTTTTAGATTTTCCCGAACACCTTTTTGTCCAAATGGGTTAAAATACATGTGCTATATATTAATCATATAAATCAATCATCTGACAAATCCATTGCTTTTCTTCTGGTCAGATTTTTTGACTTCACATAGCTCATTCTTTTAACTTAGACTTCCCGGCATCGGATTTATCTTCTAATAATTTCTTCTCTACCTTGTCCCGCATTTCCTTAGCGGCATCTGTAGGGGCTTCAGGGAGGCCTTTGATTTCTTTAATGACTTCTGATTTTCAGAACTCAGTTCATTTATTAACTATATCAACCCGTTCACAAAAGTTAAGTGGTAATGCATCTACACTTCTTAAAGCTTGTGATCTACACTTAGCTTTTGAATAACTATTTTCTTTGACATTTATAAATCTACTACCATCTTCGTCAACACTAATATATCATATTACATCGAATGCTCTTAGAACTTCGTTCTTTGATCTTCATGGTAATGCAATATTAATATATTTCTTTCATGTTTCCTCATCTACTTCTTCTTGAGTATGAGTCAAGAATAATATATGATATGGCAAATGAATAATCTTTGAAAATATTCACATGAGAGTATCTCATAAAACTCACCAATCTCTCATTGTCATTGATATTTGTCAATAGTTAGTTAGTTTATTTTTTATTGTGTTCGCCATTTCTGATAAACTGTCGACAACAATTGTATCATATTCTGTCGGGTGCTCTGTTTCTAAGAACTTATATGCTTCCCTTAAATCTTGAACAGAATTAATCTCAATCATATCTGGTTGCTTATCAGCAATAGACAATAATCAATTCTCTGTACATAAGAATAACGGTTTACAGGCTGTACTAGCGAATGTAGTTTTACCTGCTCATGTATCTCATGCGATCATAGCCTTGATATATTGTTGTTCTGGTTTATACTTTTTAATTTGTATTGCCATTAAAATATATCTTCTAATCAACTAAAAGTTGTCTTAAAAGCAGGGCAATTATCTTTTAAAGAACACCATATACATTGCTTTGTAGATGTTTCTACTCAATCAATTATTGTTTTGTTCTTTGCTTTTCGTACATTGGTTCTTATAGCATCGCAATAATTACTAATTAAATCTTTCATAAAGGCATCAACTTCTTTACTACTTACTTTTAAGTCGTAATCTTTTTGTTTTCACTGTATTAACCAATCATACTTAGTAGCTGCTTTCGTATATTTTTCTTCGTTATCTGAGAGCCGAATAGGGCACCTTTCCTTTCTCGGTGTTACATGTTTCGTCACTACAAGATAACTAAAATCTTTAAACTTATCTCGTCAGACAGTATTAGCTGCCATTCGTGGATAAGAATACTTTTGAATCTTACCTGTAAATTCATCTATATCATATTCTGTTTTAGATGTTTTCCAATCCAATATAGAATAGAAACCTTTATCATCTTGTGATAAGGCATCAGCAGAACCTGTTAATATCAATAAGATATCTCCACATTCTACTTCTATATATAAATGGAACTCTGTAGAGATGACATTATAAATTCATTCATCTCTATATAGATTATAAGATTCCATACCAGCATTTACCATACTTGCAAAATGAGTAACTTCTTTTTCATCATACACTAATCACATCTGGTCAAGAATAATATTAATTGACTTTGATGCATAATCAGGATTGATTGCATAAGATTGTAATAGTTCATGAACTTTATTTCACAAGAACAATCATCTTTCAGATTCGACTTGCTTATCTGAGGTAGCTGGTTTATATCACCCTCAGAACTGAAAGGCGTACGGACATACGTGAAACTTCTCTAAAGTAGTTACACGTTGTACTACGATTTTGTAATCGTCTTTTAGAGGTTCAATAATTACTCTCTTCATGTTTTATTATATATAAATGTATTTTGGATTATACTGATTTCCTATAAAAAATCAAGAGGAATTTTAAAAATTCCCCTTGACTTTTCTAAATACACTTATAAAATTATTTTGTTTTCTTTTGTTTGAATTCGTGAGGTACCTTTTTAGGTGCTTCTTTTGGTTCTTTATCTTCTTTATCTTCTTTTGAAGACTTTGGTAACAAATCTTTAAGATCTGTTGCTGGATCAAATTTTCCAGTTTCCTTAAGATATTTGTTACCTAATTTGATTAGTCCATTAAATACATCATTGTTACCAATGAACTTTAATGTGCTAGTCAATTTATCAAGATTAGCTTGTGTAGCTTTATTACACTTACCATTAGCTGAAGCTCTAACAGCTTCTTTTAATGATCTAATCTTTGTTGAAAGTTTTGTTGCTACTTCAGCAATAGCGTCTAATGAATTTGATGTCTTATCTGCATCTCAGAAAGAATTATCAATTTCATCGATCTTGTCATCTGTAAAATATCTAGCACTTTGTCTAGTTGCGATAATATCATTCTTTGCTAATGAATTGTCTAGGCTTTGTCCTAATACATAATCAATAGCATCTTGATAACTATCGAAGTTAGCTACTACTGAGAAGCTATCAGTTGCATAAATTCTTCTTTGTCCGAAATCTTCTTCAGAAAAGTTTTCATTAAATACTTCATTTGCAATATCACTTTCTCTACCGTACTTAGTACCGTCTAGACCTGGTGTTGCAAGATAAAGTCTTCCTTGTTCTTCAGCAAGAACAATACTAAATTTCCCTTTTCTGCTGATTACTTTTACATTTTTAGTCATGATTTCTTTGTTGATAATAAATAAAAAAAGAAATGCCAAAGATTTTACAGTAATGCTGGCCATTACAAACCAATACATAAATGTTGATGCTAAAAGAATTTATGCTGGAAAGTACATATTATTAGATAATTATGTAAACCTTATTCGTGCTGGTGAACTTTCTTCACCTAAACGTGTCCTTGGACTAGCTACTTCTTCGAAACCTCATCTTACAGAAGTTTCTTCTGCTACTGGTGCTGGTCATTGTACCTGTGCTGATTCGTATTGAGTTTCAATTCCACCTAATGAATTATTTATCATTGGTCATAAATCAACTAATATTTTTCTATGTAGTTTCGTAGATATTCCAATAATTGCTTCATCAATATGTGGATGATAATGTCATAATGTTTCTCTAATATCTTGTAATCAACTTATATAATCATACACATTATTTATACCTATATTTGAACTTATATTTGCAATTGGGAAAAATATTCTATATCTTACTCAACAATAATCTATTGTATATGATACATTTGGTTCATATCTATTTCATAACTCTACTCAAATATTTGCTGGTTCTACTATAGGTGTTGCTTTTGGTTTAGTGAAATAATCTATATAAGATTTTTTCATTATCTTCTTATTAAAAGTTGCATATCATTTTTCTCAAGTTACTACATTTAATACTTGTACTTTTATAAATGAAGAATTTGTTTCTGGTTTTTGGACAGGTACATATGTATTTCTTAATGTACATTTTATTATATCATCTTTATCATCAATATCATCTTCACTCCAACGTATTTCTCAATTTGCACAGAATACAATTGGATATTTTATTTTGTTTTTTTCTTTAAATTTTGATATAATTTCTAATATATTTTCATAATCTTTTTTATTTCTATTACTTATAATATTTTTTAATCATTGTACAATAAATCTATATTCTCATAATCATATAGAATATTGTTTTAAATTGTCTGATTGACTATTCTTTGATACATATATATTATATTTTCATGAATCTAAACATAATCTTTTTCAAGCAATCCATTTCTGATACATATTTATTGTCATCAAATTTGTTGATTCTTTATCTGCTTTCCAATCTGATAATGAATTATAGATTGAATATAGTTCTTTATATTTCTCAAATATTTTATCTTTTAACTTTTCTAGATCTGCTTTTGTTTTGTATTCATTATGGCTGTTCATTATTGTTTCAACCATCTTATTGAATACTGTTATTTCTTTTTGATCTAATCATATTAAATTAGATATATATCTTATTTCCATTGTGAATGGCTTTCATGGTCTAGCTGGGCTCCATATGATTGGTCTATATCTAATATTATCTCTTCCATTTGTATATATAAATCAATTTCAATTACTAATTAAAAACGATTCTATTCTTCTATCAAATACTTTCGTATCTCGATTTATTAATATATTATGGTTTTTAACCAATCTTTCTATTTCGTTTCTTAATGTTGGATATACTAAGAATTTATCAGATTGTTTTGTCAATCTTATTTTCTTCTGAAAATAATCTATATAAAAACAAATTATATTTAACATTAAGATTAACACTTTATTTCTAATTGGATAATTAATTGGTTCTCAATTATTATCTAGAAAAGAATAATGAATATGTGTTCAAACATATGCTGGACCTTTCAGAGAAACAGTGAATGATTCTTCTGGAAACTTATCGCACAGACATGCAACCTTATGTCTCATGTCTATTCATTTGTTCTTTGTCCATGGAATGTTAAATTCAACTTGATTTTTATAATATTCTTTTGAGACAGATGTTTTAAATCAGAACCTGTTTGATATATTCATTCCTCATTTATTAGCATAATTTACTCAAAAGAATGTATCATGATCTCTACAATTTCATCATGGAAATCATAGTTCTATTTCCATTCATATCTTATCAATTTTTAACATTTTGTTCTTTGTTAATATATTTAAAATGGAAGTTATTTTCTACTCTAGACCAATCATGTTTATAAACATCTATTCATTGACGTTCAGCTGTTTTATCATATACTGTAACCATTTTATTATATTGTTCAAATGTTCAATCTTTTTTTGCATATCTTCACATTACCCTTCGTGGTTTTCATGGAGTTGGTCAATATAATTTATATAACATTCAACTCCAATTTCTTCTATCTTCTGGTGGAATTGATCTCAGCATTCACATTTTCCATGTGACTGGATATCACCTAAAGTTTTGTGAGAAATATTTATAAACTTCTCTTTTGTGTTCAGGTAAACAATTTACTTTAAGCCACATATTAAATGCAGAGAATTCTTTTACTATTTCTTCTATATCATAAAATGTCCAATTGTATGCTGGATAAATATCTTCTATTGGAACAAGAATATTATTTACATACGCTGGAAAATTACCATTTATATCTTTTCTGAAATGATAATCTATATCATAGATTTCTCAATTCATTGCTCAAATTGCTTCAATACTATTACCATACATATCATTTCATCTATATAATTCGTATCTACAAGATGATAATATATTTCCTCTACCTGTATTAAAATATATTTCTGGTTTATCTGCTGATAAAGATCAGAATAATCTATCAAAAACAAACAGATAAAAATATAAATTCGCTCAATGAACTTGCTCATTGAATCTCATTTCTATACTTCATTTTCTATTTCTTTGATCTCTAATATCAGCTCTTTCATCACTGACAAATGAATCATCATATCATCTATATCTTATGATAACTCATAATGAATTACTTCTTAAATAGAATGGAATTTTATA
>AUXO017219815.1_pt1 | contig 27829 bp, 26 predicted proteins | sample 768731 | NCBI WGS metagenome assembly AUXO01 (sample SAMN02715735, study PRJNA202380) | gut metagenome | biome: sheep rumen | host: Ovis aries | place: New Zealand: Palmerston North
CATTCAGGTGGCTTCAGAGCCAAATACTATTTCTTTTGCTGTAAATAAAGCAAATTATACACACGATATGGTTATGCAGACCAAAAAGTGCAATATATCAGTAATAAGCGAAGAGGCAGCATTTGATCTCTTCAAGCATTTTGGATTTCAGTCAGGAAGAGACATTGATAAATTTGCTGGTTATACTGACTGTAAATATGCAGAAAATGGAATTCCCTATATCACAAAGGGAACGAATGCATATTTCTCTATAGACATTAAACAGACAGTAGATCTTGGTTCGCATACACTCTTTATAGGTGAGCCGACAGAGATGGTTGTTCTCTCAGATGCAGAGTCTGCAACATACAGTTATTATCAGAGTAATATTAAACCCAAGCCTGAGAAAGTTGGTGAAACTAAAGACGGTCAGATTGTTTGGAGATGCAGAATATGCGGATATGAGTATGTTGGAGAGGAACTCCCGGATGATTTCATTTGTCCTCTTTGTAAACATCCAAAGTCTGATTTTGAGAAGATAGTGAAATAAAATTCTTATAAAGGATATTGAATCATAGATATATGCAAGAAGAAAAAATATCGGTGATTGTACCGGTGTATAATATAAAAAAACATCTTGAACGCTGTATCAACAGTTTGATGAATCAGACTTATCAAAATATCGAAATATGTATGGTAGACGATGGCTCAACTGATGGAAGCGAAATAATTTGTGATGAACTGGCGGCACAGGACGAAAGAATAAAGGTTTTTCACCAGGAAAATTCGGGCCCTTCAATGGCGAGAAATAAAGGACTTGATATGTCGACCGGGGATTATATTTTTTTTATAGACTCAGATGATTATATTAAATCTGAGACTTTTTCATTTTTGTTAGATGAAATGAAAAAATATAATGCTGACATTTCGTGCTGTGCAGCAAGGCGAGTTGATGAAAACGGACTGGAAAGTCAGTATTTGGAAGAAAAAGAATACTTATTGAACAGAGAACAGGCTTTGGAACATTGCATGTTCAGAAATACGATTGGTTCTGTTGTATGGGCAAAGTTGTACAAGAAAAATCTGTTCGATGGTGTGAGGTTTCCCGAGCACAAAAACGCTGAAGATGAATTTGTAGTATACAGGTTAGTTGCAAATAGTGATCAGGTTATCTATACCGGAAAATATATGTACAGTTATTTTGAATATTCAGAAGGATTATGCGCTACCGGAAAAAACTACGTTTGCATGTGGTATTTTGAAGCATGGTGTCAGAGGGAAGAATATTTGAGAAAAAATGGTTATATCCGATTGGCGGATATGACAATAGATAAAATGATTCGTACATTATATGAAAAACAAAATGTAATAGAAAATAAGGATGCTTTATCAAACTCGAAAAATGCAGTTAAGTATTCAAGAAAAAGAATTATGATATTAAAGCAATACGATTTAATATCAAAATTTAAAATGTTTATTAAACTGTTTATTATAGAAAAAAATTTAAAGAAATATCATTTTTAGCCCTAAGAATGTCATTTTAAAGGTTTTAGGTGTTTAGGGAAAATTAGAAAGAAAATTTTAGTATGATATATTTTCAAGCATACGCAGGTTTGTGCAACAGATTATTTGGAATAGTATCAGCAGTGGCATTTGCTGAGCAGGTAAAACAACCGTTGACTATTGTATGGGAAAATCAAAGTGATTGTAATTGTGACCCACAAAAACTGTTTTCAGTGAAATCAGATAATTTAAAAAAAATCATTGTTTTACCATACGTTGATATAGGGATTAGAGCAGAGATAAGAAAAAGAATAAATTTATTCAGAACAAACTATTTAATTAACAAATGTGATTGCGTAGAGATAAACGAGACTTTTTATAAAAACAAAGATAGTCTTATAAAAAAAGCCAAGAAAAATAAGAACATCTTTCTTTCGTCATATTCTCATTGGTGGGGAACAGACGAAGATTTTGATAAAATAGTGTTTAATGATGAATTGAATAAAAAGGCATTAGATACCAGACAAAAGTGTGGAGAAAAATGTTGTGGTGTTCATATCAGAAGAACGGATCATGATGTGTGCATAAAGAATTCACCTACAGACATTTTTGTTGAGAATATGAGCAAAGAGCCGGAGGATATGAATTTCTACGTTGCAACAGATAATCCACAGGAAATAGATTTTCTTATAAATAAATTTGGTTCAAATAGAATATTTTATAAGCAGGATGTTATTCTGAGCAGAGACAGTGAAGAGGCGATTAAACACGCCACAGAAGAACTATTAACGTTGTCAAAAATGGACAAGATATTTGGCTCATATGGCAGTACTTTTTCGAAAGTATCATCTATTATAGAACATAAGGAATTATTTGTTTGTAAAAAATGAAAAACAATGTATATGCAGTAATTGTATCTTACAATTTTGAGAGAAATAGTTGGATAAGAAAATGCTTAGATAGTTTATTATCTTCAACAATCGGAATCAAGATAATTGTTGTTGATAATAATTCTGAAGATGATACTGTAGAAATAATAAAAAAGGATTATCCTGAAGTATTATTATTTGAACAAAAGGAAAATCTCGGTTTTGCAAAAGCTAATAATATAGGAATTAAATATGCTTATGAATATGAGGCAACACATGTGTTTCTGTTAAATCAGGATGCATGGATCGATAAATCAACGATAGAGTGTTTACTTAAAGCCTCAATTGATAATCCTGATTATGGGATTATTTCTCCCTTACATTTTAACGGAAAAGGCGATGGCTTTGATGTAAAATTTTGCGATTATTGTTGCACTAATTCGCTAAATCATCTTATCGCTCAAGATCTGTATTTCAAAAATGGGGGGGTATATCAGGTATCTTTTGTAAATGCTGCAGCGTGGCTAATAACCAGAAATTGTATAGAAATAATAGGTGGATTTAACACTCTGGTTTTTAAACATTATGGGGAAGATAATAATTTTTGTCATAGAGTATTGTTTCATGGACTTAAAATAGGAATCTGCACAGGAACCAATATTTATCATGACAGGCAGACTGGAAATCATAAAGTGAATGACGAAGTATTTTTAAGAGTTGATTTGGCAAATATTAATAATCATTTTAAGATTTTGAGAAGGCCATTACTGTATACATTTACAAAATTTATATGCAACGTTTTGAAAAATAACAAATCAGCAAACGAAGAACTATTAGCAAAGTTTAGATTTGTGAAAAATAATAGACAACTGCTTTTAAAAAGCAGAGAGATTGATTCCAAGAATGGAGGAGGGGTATATTATCTTCAATGAATATCCTATGCGCATCTAATGATAATTATGCAATTGGATATGCAATAATGCTTAGTTCATTATTTGAAAATCATGGTAGTCAAACAAAGATTACGGTGTTTTTTTTGTATAATGATCTGAGTGAAAATAGCAAGAATATTATAAAAAACCAAGTCGATAAGTGGAATCATAATATAGAATTTATTAAAGTAAACGATTCTGATTTTAAAGCATTATCTACAAGTAAATATTTATCAAAAGAATGCTTTTATAGAATAGGATGTCATTTATTTTTGCCTGATGAATGTAAAAAAATATTATGGCTGGATGGAGATATTATTGTTACAGACAATTTGGAAGGTTTTTATAACCAAAACATAGATGAATATCTTTATTTGGGTATAAGCGAAGATAAACATGATGAATATTATAATGATATAAAAGACAGAATAGATATGCCCTATGAATTTGATTATATATCATCCGGAGTACTCCTTATTAATGTAGAAAAAGCTAGGGAAATAATAAATCTGGAAGAAGTATATGAATATGTAATCAAACATAGAAAAAGAATGTTATATAACGATCAGGATGTAATTAACGGAATGTATTACCAATATGTTAAGGCATGTATAAATGATGATACTTGGAAATATAATTATCAAACATTTGGACTGGATAAAACAAAATTAAAAAATGCAATTATTGTCCATTATGCTGACAAACCAAAACCATGGCAGAAGAATTATGACGGAATAGGTTTTGGTTTGTATTGGAAATATGGAAAAAAAATCCAAGAAGCAAGAAAAGTATATGACAATGTAATTTTTTCTCATATATTTGCATATAATAAACGAAACATATTAAACGTAATTTTATTTATAAAGGGAGTTGCTTATATAATTATGCCCGCTCCGATATGGAAGTTCGCTAAAAAGATTTTAAAAAGATGAGAATTGAACCCCAAAAAATTGAGAAGAATATAATAAGAATATCTGAGATTGCATGTTTATGCGTCTGCACATATTGTGCAATCAAAAGTATTTGGATGAATTCTATAGGGGTATCTCTTTGGTTAGATGAGGCATGCCTTGCGTATAATATATGCACAAGAAACTTGCTGAATTTGACATCAAACATATTTGAATGGGGACAAATAGCCCCAGTGGGATGGCTCTATATTGTTAAGATTATTACTGTTATATTTGGTACAACCGAACAAGTCTTGCGACTTTTTTCTGTTTTTTCTTATATTGCGACAATGTTTGTTGCATACTATTTCTCAAAAAAATATCTTAAAATGAGATTTCCGTTGATAGCATCGGCTTTCGTTGCAAGTATGAGCTTTTCTCTTGAATACGCTATAATGTTAAAGCCGTATATTTCTGACGGATTGTTCGGACTTCTGACAATTTTGGTATGGTATATGTACAGGGAAAAAAAGCTTAATAAGTGGGCGATTTGCATTATATGGTCGATATTAATTTGGTTTTCAAATCCCGTTTGTTTTATATGCGGTGGACTACTTTTAAGCGAGTCTATTTATGCGATAATAGGTGAAAAATCAATAAAAAACTTATATCCAATGGTGATAATAGGAATATCAATACTGATAAGTTTTGTGATTTATTATTTTTATTGGTTAAGACCTGTTGCTACAAGTAATTATATGCAAGATTTTTGGATTGATTATAATTTTCCTATTTTTCCCAAATCAAAAGATGATATTTCAAAAGCAATAAATCTAATGGATCCTATATTAGGACATTTTTCGAAACTCAAAAAGGCTATAATACCAATTACTATCCTCTCGTTGATTACTTCAATAAAAAACAAAAATAGAAATGTTTTAGGGATAATTTTGGGATTTGTTGTAATGCTTTTTGCGTCATACATTCATATGTTTCCGGTTTCGGATAGAATGTGGTATTACATTTATCCTATATTATCAATTCTGTTTTTTTATGAGATTGAAAAATTTTTAAAATTATTCGAGAGGATAAAATGGCCATACACGAAGGTATTTACAATATTATTATTCATAATCATTGAAACGATTTCTATATATTATAACGACGGATTATACAACTTCAATCAAAGAGAAAAGGTATATCGAAGTGGAGAAGAATTAAATTATGAAATAGATTATTTATATGAAAATATTAAATCAAACGAAAATGTTTATGTATATTATCATAGCGTACCGGGATTTATGTATAAAAATGGTTATAACACATCGATAATTAAGTCTGCCGGAAATAATATTATATATGGAGAAACTTTTTTCGATGAAAATTCAGATTATATACAGGACATTAATAATATAGTTAATAGTGAAAATTGTTATATTGTAATGTCACATATTAATGAATCAAGAATAGAAGGATTAAAAGAAAATCTGGTTTCTTTAGGATATTTGGAGCTTGTTGAAAATCAATATGATACACCGTTATTGTATTGGACAAGTGAGGAAGAAAATATAAAGACACAAATTAATCTATCGGTAAGCGAAAAATATGAAAATGACGGTTTGATATATGCTACAATAAAAATATACAATAGTGGAAATACAATATTAAACAGTGTCTTTTGTCCTGTAAATTTAGTATTAGTCGGATTAGGTGAATCATACGAAATTGATAAGAATATAAAAAAGGGGGAATTTACTCAAATAAATATATCATATAAGAACAGTGAACACCCTGTAATAGTCATAGAGGATAAAACCGGGAAGAATATATGCCCTGATACCGAAATTCAATTATAAAGGAGTAAGGTTATGAATATTAACAAATCACTTTCAGTAGTAATACCATGTTACAACGAAAGGAACACAATAGAAAAAGTAATTGACGCTGTCAGAGATTGCGGGATAAAAGATCTTGAAATAATTGTAGTAGATGATTGCTCTACTGATGGAACAAGAAAATTATTACGCGGTAAATTAAAGAATAAGATTGACAAGGTAGTATTCCAGAAAAAGAATATGGGCAAAGGAGCTGCATTAGCTACAGGCTTTAAATATGCGACAAAAGACATAGTTGCAATTCAGGATGCAGATTTAGAATATGATCCAAAAGAGTTTACAAGGCTTATAAAACCTTTTTGCAGAGATGATGATAGAGCGGCTGACGTTGTATATGGTTCAAGATATGCAAGAGGAGAAGTATACTTGGTTGAAAGCTGGTGGCATGCTTGGGGGAATCGTTTCTTAACATGGTTATCAAATATTAGAAACAATATTTGGCTTACTGATATGGAAACCTGTTATAAATTATTTCGTAGAGAAATAATTCAATCTATCCAAATTAAAGAGAAAAGATTTGGATTTGAACCGGAAATAACGGCAAAAATCACAAAAAATCGTAAATATAAGATTTATGAAATGCCAGTATCTTATTATCCCAGAGATTATGATGCCGGAAAGAAAATCGGAATAAAAGACGGAATAAGAGCGATTATTTGTATATTAAAATATTAAGTAATTTAAGTTATGAATAAAAAACAAAAGTTCCAAAAGAAACACCCAGGATTACATTTGATTCTCAGTACGGTAAAAAGGGTAATAAAAAATGACGAGGAATATATATATGATCATGGAAATTTGTATTGGAATCCGGATTATTTGAAATTGGAACACAAGGGTACGGATAACTATGGTCAGATTGTTTATTCTATTCATGAAAATGGAGAAGGATATGGTTTTTTTGCCGAATTAAGAATGTTATTGGAAAAACTGCTTTATGCCGATTATATGGGGTTTAAACCGAGCGTTGTTTATGGAAAAAATTATTTGTATTTTGATAAAGATATGAATAATAATACTCCAAATGCATTTGAATATTACTTTGATAGTATAGGTGGGATAGAAGAATCAAACAATTCTTACAATATCATTGAAGAAAAAAGACATTATTCAAGGATTGTTAACCAATTATACAATGGTGGGAAAATATACAAGACATATGATGATGCAATGGTATCAATCATAAAAAAATATATTAATATAAGAAAAGATTTATTAGATAAGATCGAATCTGATTTTAATAATATGTTTCCAAGTAGAAAAGTTTTAGGAATTCATTATCGTGGAACAGACTATAAAGTGGGATATAATAATCATCCACAAAAAGTAGAATTGGAACAAATAATTGAACATATTGAGAAATTAAACGCCGAGTATAAATATTTTTTCCTGGCAACGGACGAAGAAGGCATATACGAACTTTTAAAGGGAAAGTATGGAGAAAAGGTAAAGTCATATTCGGATGTTAAGCGAAGCAATGGAAACGTATCAGTTGCTTTTAGCAAAGATGAAAGAAAAAATCATCATTATCTATTAGGTCTAGAAGTATTAAGAGATATGTACTCTCTCAGTTTGTGCGATGGAATAATTTGCGGACAGTCTCAGGTTACAAATTTTGCCAGATGGCAAAAAAGAGCCAGGGATGAGCACTATGACAATGAAATAGTGATAGATAATGGAATTAATCATAATGATATAAATTTTGGAAGCGCGAAAGAAAATACATATGGTTGATGAAAAATATCTAAGTATTACAAAAGGCGAAGTATTTGAAAAAGCATATAGTTTAGATAATTATAAAATTATAGATTATCAAAATGACACCAACAAATGCGTGATTTACTTTTCGGGAAGTTCCATTTATTACCCAAACACAGAGGCTCAATTAGGTAAGATGATTGAGACAGATTACTATGAATGGACGAAGACAAAAATATTTGATGTTAAAAGAGAGATATACGTTCGTGATGTAACAAAGCAGTTTTATGTTGAGGGTATCAATAAGAAAATTAATACCATAGATAAATTAATAAAGATACTAAAAAAGGAAACAGAATTATATGATGATGTTACTATGATTGGGTGTAGCGCAGGTGCATATATGGCAGCTTTGGCAGGTGCGTTGTTGGAAGCAAATCGAGTTTATTGTTTTTCTGCTTTCTTTTCTTTGGATGATGTGAATCAAGAAATATGGTACATGTTGAAGAAGAATGAAAATGTTCCGGAAAGAAAAAAGTATTACAATATAGTCAAATACATAAAAGAAGCAAAAAATACAAAGTTTTTTTATGTATATCCAGGACTATCAAAAGACTTGATAAATAATGATTCTTATCAAAGTACACTAGTTGAGGGAATAGGAAATGTCTATACTTTTAGAATGAAAGAAAAAGGACATGGTACTTGTATGCGAAAAGAAACTTTGCAAGCTTTTGTGAATTATAATGAGAATGATTTGATATATTTAAGCAAAAAGAAAAGAATGTTTAAAGAAACATTTTTGATGAAAAATGTTTTAGGATTACGAAAAACCGCATATCTTGTGATAAGAGATTTATGGAGAAGTAAAATCAAGAGCAAGATATTTAAATAAACATTAGAGATTTAAAGTATATATAAATAATGAAAATTGTTCACTTTAGTACAATAGTAACAGAATCGACAGCTTGTGTCAGATTACATCGAGCATTGTTAGATAAAGAAATAGATTCAGTTATTATTTCATCAAAAAAATATGGAGAGATAAGTAATGTAATTGAATTTGAAAATATAAATAAGCAAGATATATTTTCAAGAATAAAAAATAAATTAAGCAGAGTATTAAGAGAAAAAAGAGAAAAGGATTTTAATAGAAAATATAAAAAAACGGAAGGCTTTTTGTTCACAGAAAAAATAGATGGAAAAAACTTTCAAACAGACCCTAAAATACTAGACGAAATAAAAGATGCATCCGTTATACATCTGCATTGGATTTGTTTGTTTTTATCGATTAGTGATATCAAAAAACTTAGTAAATCTGGAAAAAAAATAGTATGGACATTTCATGACATATGGCCCTTGACAGGTGGATGCCATTGTGAGTTTGAATGTGACAAATTTAAAAGTGAAATGTGTGGGATGTGTCCCATAATACATTCGAAAAAGACAAAAGATATTTCGACATATATTATGAGACAAAAGATTAAACTTTTAAAAAATTCAAACATTACAATTATAGCCCCAAGCCAATGGATGAAAAATAATGTAATAAATAATAAGATATTTAAAGGTATGAGATGCGAAGTCATACCAAATACTATTGATACAAATTGTTTTAAATCCAACTCTGCGGAGACTATAGAAAAATTAATTGGTTACAAAAAAGATAATCACAAAATAGATTTATTGTTTTCCAGCGCATCAGTAAAGACTCCTTATAAGGGAAGCGAGTATTTTTTTGAAATGCTTTCAATTTTGAGAGAAAAGAACGAAGGATTAGCTTCGCAAATAGTAGTTCATTTGCTGGGAGGAGATTCTGACGACATAAAAGAATTGTCAGGTTATAATATAAAGGTTTGGGGAAGAATAGAAAATCAACAGGATTTGGCTAGTATATACGGAGTGGCAGATTGTTTAATCTACCCTTCAATTTGTGACAATCTTCCCAATACCATAATGGAAGCATTAGCTTGTGAGACGCCGGTAATAGCATTCGATATTGGTGGAATATCAGACTTGGTCGATCATAGAAGAAACGGATATCTTGCCAGGCCGAAGGATCCAGATGATATGATTGAAGGGTTACTGTGGTTATTAGAAAATAATAAAAACAACGTTATTGGGAAAAATGGAAGATGTAAAGTTTTGGAAGAGTTCTCAGAGGAAATTATAGTAAATAAACATAAAAAGTTGTACGAGGAAATATTAAATGCCTAAGGTAAGTATAGTATTACCTGTTTACAATGGTGAGAAGTATTTAAAAAAATCCATAGATAGTATTTTAAATCAATCATTTAATGATTTTGAATTGATTATTGTAAATGATTGTTCTACGGATAGTACGGTTGATATATTAAATTCATATAATGATGACAGGATTCGAATTATAAATAATGAAACGAATCAGAAACTTCCCAAGTCACTAAATATTGGTTTTAAACATTCGATTGGAGAGTACCTTACATGGACGTCTGATGATAACATTTTTCATAAGACAGCCTTAGAAAAAATGGTAAACATTATAGGCCATAAGACTGATGTTGGATTTGTATATTGTGACTACAGGCAGATAGATGAGAACGGTGAATTTATTAGAAATATGAATTTATCTGAACCGGAAATGATTTGGCGAGGTAATTGTGTAGGAGCATGCTTTTTATATAAAAAAGAGGTAAAGGACATTGTGGGAGATTATGACCCCTCTATGATTCTTGTGGAAGACTATGACTACTGGATGAGGGTTTCTTTCAAGACAAAGATGTATCATATAAAAGAGGTTTTGTATGATTACAGGATACATAATAATAGTTTAACAAACAAATATCAAAGTGATGTTATGAGTCAAACATCCTCGATGTGGTATAAATATTTCTCCACTATTATAGGAAATATTCATGAACAAAAACAAAGATTTGAATTCTATGACAATATCATCAATTTTGAAAAGCACAATGATATAAAAAAGGTAATAAAACTATTATCTCCAAAGGACAAATCGTACATATGGAGAGCATATGGTATTAAAGTAAGTAGATTAAAAACCAGGATATTTACGCATTTTAAAAGGAAGGAGTAATTATTCGTCCGAACAATGGAAAAATATACAACACATATAAAATCAAAAACAGGCTGGTTTGATATTGATCTTAAAGAAGTATTTCAATATAAAGATTTAGCGTTTCTTTTTGTAAAAAGAAATTTTTCAACTCGATACAAACAGACTATACTGGGACCATTATGGCTGATTTTAAATCCTCTTATCACGGTAACGTTATATGCTTTGGTATTTGGAAATATAGCAGATTTGTCAACTGATGGTATGCCACAATTCGTTTTCTATTTATGCAGTAATGCTATATGGACTTATTTTGCAACATGCATTAACAGTACCGCTAGTACATTTACGGCAAATGCTGCAATTATGGGAAAGGTATATTTTCCCAGACTCATCATGCCTATATCATCAGTAATAACAGGTTTGTTTGATATGGCAATACAAATTGGAATGCTTGTGATTATAATGCTTGGGTATGTAATATCAGGGGTTGTTTTCGATATTAATATTAGTATTGTTTTATCGCTGGTTTTGGTTTTGCAGGTTGCGATGCTTGGACTTGGTTTTGGAATAATAGTTGCGGCCCTTACTACTAAATACAGAGACCTCGTTGTACTTGTTGGTTTTGGTATGCAACTTTGGATGTACGCTAGTCCGGTAGTGTATACTATAGGAACGATTCCCAAGAGATTTTATGATTTATATATGTTAAATCCAATGGCGCCAATAATAAGCATGTGGAGAAAAGTTATGTTAGGATCCGGAGAGTATGAATTCTTTTATTGGGGAATCAGTTGGATAGTAACAATCATTGTTTTGTTTTTAGGTGTGATTTTATTTAGCAGAGTTGAAAAAACATTTATGGATACGGTGTAAGAATGTCAGATACAGCAATAAAGATAGAAAATTTAAGAAAACAGTATAAACTTGGCGCAATTGGAGGTCAGACCCTTAGCGCTGAGCTTCAGTCATGGTGGGCAAAAAAAAGAGGAAAAGAAGATCCTAACATAAAAATAGGACAGGATACCAGCCATTTTGGAGAGAAGTTTTATGCTTTAGATGGGATTAATCTGGAAGTTAAGAAAGGTGAAGCACTTGGGATAATTGGGGGTAATGGAGCAGGTAAATCGACTTTACTGAAAATTCTTTCCAGAGTAACCGCTCCTACAGAGGGAGATATCTGGATTAACGGAAGAATTGCATCAATGCTCGAAGTGGGTACCGGATTTCATGGGGAACTTACAGGTAGGGAAAATATATATATGAACGGTGCAATACTTGGTATGACCAAGAAAGAGGTTGACGAAAAGATAGAATCCATCATAGATTTCTCTGAGTGTCGACAGTTCATAGATACGCCGGTAAAACGTTATTCCTCCGGAATGTATGTAAAACTTGCTTTTGCAGTAGCATCGCACCTTGATGCGGAAATAATGATTATGGATGAAGTATTGGCTGTTGGAGATATGGCTTTTCAAAAAAAATGCCTTACTAAAATGGGAGATGAAGCACATGGTGGTAAGACCGTTCTTTATGTTAGTCATAACATGGCAACTATAAGAAATCTGTGTACAAGATGTATAGTGCTCGATAAAGGAAAAATGATTTTTAACGGAAATGTAGAGGATGCAATTGGAATATATTTGAAATGTGATGAAACAAATTTGCAAAAAGAATATGATTTAACATATTCAGAAAGAGCTGTAAACGGAATAGGAGAAGATTTTCATTTCAAAAGCATTCTTTTTGAAAAAGATATCCCGATTTTTTCTGATTCTGAAAAAATGCGTATGTTAATAAATTATAGTTCAAATAATGAGTATAGTGATGTTCGCATCTTTTTGCATATCTATAATGCTAATACAGGAGCGCCGTTGAGCTTAGTGACATCTGAATATTTGGAAACTAAATTTGGGCACCAAATGCTAGAGTTCAATCTTGAAAATATTGCTGAGGGTTTTTATTATTTTCAGATAGGGGCTATGCGTATATTGCCAGATGGTAATCATATTACGATGGATCGTACAAGAGACAAAATATATTTTCAAATTATAAGAGAGAACCATGGAGAATTACCCAAATGGAATAATGCTATTTTTGGAAGCGCTATATTACCGAGGATGAAAGTTTGTTATGAGAATAATTAAGAGATTAATCAAAAAAAAGGCGTTAGTTCTTTGGTACACTATTAATAGTAATTTGGGTGATTACTATATTTTTAAAACGGTTAAAAGATACTTGGAAGAGTGGGGATATATCTGCATAGATATGGATGTAGGATTACCCTATAAGCAAATATCGAAAGTTGCGAAAAAATGCGATTTTTTATGGTTTGCAGGAGGGGGGATTATAGAGAGAGGAATTCCCAATATTATACTTCAGTTTGAAAATTTTCATAAGGACGCTAAGGATATAAAGTATGGTGTTACTGGTTTAAGTATAGGAGAGTTCGATTATTCTGATAAAAAAGATTCATTAAAGTATTGGCTTGAGAACGCATTGTTTTTTTATACAAGAGATAAATACAGTTCTAATGAGTTAAATAGACTTACGGATAGTAAAAAAGCCTTTTCATCAGTAGATGTTGTTTTTGCTAATGGAATTGAAAAACAATATATAAATGTTAAGGCTTCATATGATGTAGGAATAAATTTTCGAGATGTACCGTATCCCGATTTAACAGGGGATTTAAATTGGGACGAATGGTCAAAATCTATTAATGGACTAAATAAGAAAATAATAGGAATTCCTGATCAGTATAATGTTTCAGATTTGGTGCATTATAATATGGCATCAGATTATAGTCCGCAAAAAACAATAGAGGTAATAAGTAAATGTGATATTATAGTTGCAATGCGTTTCCATGTAGTTTTGTTTGCTGCTAAGTTGGGGAAAATACCTATTCCGATAAATTATTGCCCCAAAGTCGAAAGACTATCCGAACAGCTTGGAATAAGAGAACTTGTATTAGGAATTCATGACTATAAAAAGTTGCAAGAAAAGATTAGCGATGTATATGAAAAAAAAGAACAGTATTTGGACATTATTACAAAGAATGTGAATAGTCTAGAAAATGATATAATGATATTATTTGATATAATTAAGGAATTAATGGAAAAGGAGTTATATTTATGAAGGAAAAATATTTATTTAGGTTTGTACCTACAATGAGATGTAATTTTAATTGTCCGTATTGCTTTGAGGGTGATTCATCAAAAAGACCTAAAGAAACAATGTTTGATAATCATCCTGCAGAAGAATGGATTGATGCAATGAAAAAATATTCAGATAAGCAGGTAGAAATATATATGTGGGGTGGAGAACCCTTTTTGTTAGATAGCACATATACTGTCTTGAAAGCGTGGATGGCTATGGATAATATAATGCCGGGATGTCGAATAGATACAAATCTATTTTTTGCGGATAAAATTGCAGAGAGATGTCCGAGCAACAAATTGAAATTAAATTGTAGTTATCATATGCAATATCATACATTGGATCAACAATTTGAAAAAATCAAGAAACTTAAAGATTTAGATATGGTCGGAATGATGAATTTTGTAGCCAGTGAGTATAATTTAAAGAAATTAAAAGAAGACTACAATATGACAGTTCATGATTTAATAGATAAGTTTTCTGAAATAGGTGTATTTGTAAACATTGCAGGTGATTTTTCGTATGCAAATAATGAACAATATGCTAAGCATGATGAGTACATGAACTTTATAATGCAGTTTATTTCACCTGAGGAATGGAAACTCCTTAGAGGTAAGCCTCACAAGTGTAAATGCGATGCGGGAAAATATTTCTTTACAGTGAATTATGATGGCAGAATAACAAGTTGCATTGATAATAAGGTGTATGGAAACTTCTTTAAAGGAACTATAAAACCAGCAAGATGGGCAAAAACATGTAATAAAGTTTGTCAGTCTTTGATTTCATATCCTTGGAGATATGATAATGAATGCAATCCTTGGAGCAGTTTAACTGAATATGTTAAACGATGTGAAGAACATAGAAAGAACGTTCATACTAAAGTTGACTTTGAGTTTTAAAAATATATTGAAGAGGAATGAAGGATGAATGTTCTGGTATCCACAGATGAAACGTATATATTTCAAACATTAGTCATGTTAAAATCGCTGTTCTCAAATTGTAGAGAATCGATTATTGTTTATGCCTTTTTGAGAAATATTGACGATGAAAAGAAAGCAAAGATGCTTTCATTGGTAAAAAAATGGGGAGGGACATTAGTTTCTATTGATATATACGATGAAGATTATTCGAAAATATCAGCAGATAAATATTTTGAAGATATTAAAAAAACGCATCATCTAACGATGGCGGCGTATAACAGGTTGTTATGCACACTTAAGATACCTGAAGATGTAGATAGGATTCTTTATTTAGATTCAGATATTATTATAAGTAGACCTTTAGATGACTTGTATAATCAAATGGATAGAGAACATGCAGCGATTGTGGTTGAAGGATTTTCCTTTAAAGATAAAGACTACTTATTACTGGCAAATAATGATTTGAAAAAAACAGAAAACATCTTGAATTTTAGTCTAGATTTTAGAAATAAATTCGGTATAAGTGAAGATTCAAAATATTTTAACTCGGGTGTTATGGTTATAAACTTGGATTATCTGAGAAAAAACAACTTTGTGAATCGTGTGAAAAAGCATATTATTTCTCACGAATGTACTCCGGATGCAGATCAATCAGTTTTAAATATTGTTCTTAGGGATGAAGTAAAATATACTTCAAATATATACAATTGCAGACCAAGCGATTACGGAAAACATAACACAACTTTTTTAAAAAAACAAGCGCATGTTTTACATTATGGAGTAAAGCCATGGGATGAATTTAAAACAAGTATGTCTATGAAATGGTGGAAATATGCATTTTTGACAGATGCAAAAGGTGCTATTTACATATTTTTAAGAATATTTTATAGGAAAATGAGAAATTGTATTAAACGTGAAAAATAATTATTTATTCTTCTTATGATAAGATAGAAATCCAATCATATGTTAAAAATGTAGCTAATTAAGAATACAAATTATAGTATTCTAAAAAACCAGAGACAACTACTATGATCTCTGGTTTTTGAATTATAAAATTGTGACTCTGTCGAGCATGCTATATGTGAAAAATATTATTCTTCCTATAAGTGCAAGACGAACGATATAAAATATCAATACAGCAATATTAAATTTTTAAATGAACGGTCCAATTACATATAATATTCGATATTAAAAAATTTAACTGATACAATGGAAGAACGAAAAACAATTAAAAAATTAACAGACTATATAGAGTTCATTATAAGATTCTGTAATAATGAAGAAGAGACGGGTAGCAATTAATTTTTTTGCATAATAATAAAATTCCCTTATCAGCTCAAGCGTATGATAAATATATGTCATCAATTGTAAACAGAAAGCCAAATAAAGAATCTCAATATGGAGAAGTATTTTTCAGAGGACATAGTGACATTGATTATAAATTAGTTCCTAGTATTTATAGAGATAATAGAATTGAAAAAGAAAGTATTTTATATCAAGAAATAATGATTAGATGTCCTCAGAATTTTAAAAATGCTAGCCATCTTGAGAGGTTATCAGTGATGCAGCATTATGGTATGCCGACACGTTTATTGGATGTAACGTCAAATCCTTTAGTTGCCTTATATTTTGCTTGCCAGGAAAGAGAAAAATCAAAAGGGAGAGTGTATATTTTTTATACAGAAGAATTGTTGTATTCTGAAAGTGATAGAGTATTGTTATTATCGTGTATTCCACAATTTACTTATAATGAACAAAGAAAATTACATGACTTTATTGACGAGATATTATCTTCTAAAGAAAATAAAAATAGTTTTCCTAAAACTAATTCATCATATTCAAATCGTATAGTAGAAAGATTGTATCATGAAGCATCAAGGGAAATTGCTTCATTTAAAAGGAATATTAATCCAATTGATTTAGCAAAACCGGCATTTGTTAAGCCTATAAAGACAAATATAAGAATGGAGAAGCAAGATGGGGCATTTATTATTTCTGGCCTTAGTAATACAATGAATGAAGCAATATTTAAGTTGGAAGGAATGACAAAAATCTATATAGATATCGAAGAAAAAGAAAGAATCATACGCGAGTTAGATTATTTGGGCATTAATGAAGCAACGTTATTTCCTGAAATGGATCATGTAAGTAATTATTTAGTTGATTTGTATAAATGAATTAGTAAATAAAATGCCATTTGAAATAGTTATTATAAAAGTATTAAAAAATCAAATTTCATAAAAGATTCAATGGAGTTCAATATAAAGATATGAAAAAAATAATGCTAATCTTTGGTACTCGCCCTGAGGCAATAAAACTATGCCCTTTAATTCTTGAGTTAAAAAAAAGGAAAGGGCTTAAAGTCATAGTATGTGTAACAGCTCAACACCGTCAGATGTTGGATCAGGTTTTGAAGACATTTAATGTAACTCCTGATTACGATCTTAACATTATGAAGGATAGACAGACTCTGTTTGATATAACTACAAATATCCTGAATGGCATAAAGACAGTGCTTGAGGAAGCGAAACCGGATGTTGTTCTTGTTCATGGTGATACCAGTACAACGTTTGTAACGGCACTTGCTTGTTTTTATCTTCAGATTCCTGTGGGTCATGTTGAAGCGGGATTAAGAACTTACAACATTTATAGTCCTTATCCGGAAGAGTTTAACAGAGAAGCGGTAAGTATAATTTCTGCTTATAATTTTGCACCTACTCCACTAAGTCGCGATAATATGTTAAAAGAAGGACGAAATCCGGAGAATATTTACGTAACCGGAAACACAGTTATTGATGCAATGCAGCATACTGTTAAAGAAGATTATACGCATCCCGAATTAGATTGGGTAGGAGAAGATAAACTGATTTTCATTACAGCACATAGACGTGAAAACTTGGGGGAGCCTATGCATCACATGTTCAGGGCAATACGTCGTGTTCTTGATGAACATCCTGATTGCAAGGCAATATATCCGATTCATATGAATCCTATAGTTAGGGAAGCTGCTGAAGCGGAATTAGGCGGTTGTGACCGTATTCATATTATCGAGCCAATTGAGGTTTTTGACTGTCATAATTTCGAAGCCCGTTCATTTCTCTGCCTTACCGACTCCGGTGGAATCCAAGAGGAGTGTCCTAGTTACGGAGTACCGGTTCTGGTTATGAGAGATACGACTGAGAGGCCAGAAGGCGTGGAAGCGGGGACTTTAAAGTTGGTAGGAACTGACGAAGAAACAATCTATAGTACCTTCAAACTTTTGCTCGAAAATGAAGAAGAATATAACAAGATGAGTAGAGCGTGTAATCCATATGGCGATGGTCATGCTTGTGAAAGAATTGCCGATATACTGGAAGGCAATGGGTATTTGCCATGGGTACCTAAGTAGAAATAAAATTTTGGAAAGAAGCACCTAGGTTCAAAAAATGGAAAATGTTTATATAAAAAAAGGGATTTTCGCTGAAGAAGCATTTAGAAATTTTTTGGCTAAAAAATTTGAAATAGCTAAATACGTATTTCTTAAAGACAATGTATTTATTACAGATGTATCAAAAGATTCTGATTATCAGAAAGCATTTAATGGCTTTTATTTGGTAAGGAGAAACACAGAATGGAGAGAAAAATACTATAAATGTTTTCAGAAAGTAAAAATGCATGAACCTTCATTTTGTAATATAATTTCCACATTAAATAAAGAATTAGATGGCAAAATTGAACCTTCTTTTTCTAGCAAAATGTTAGCGACAATAAATCCACAAATGCCGATGGAGCAGTATTTGCTGTTAGTGGTATTATTGATAATCCTCTGAATCCGTTTACCGGAAACATTCTTGATGGACATGAAAAATATGAAAATCAGATATTATCTATAGGTATTAATGAAAATTTCAACCCGGATTATAGCAGAGGGCTAAATACATATAAACCAGGCAAATGGTACACTGTTCATGATGCGGTTAATGATATAAATAATTGGGAATATGTTGGGGAGTATTAAAGAATTATAGTATAATTATACTTGTTTGATTAAGGAATTTTTAAAGGATAGGCATTAAGTGAATAATAAACTTGATTTGACAATAAAAAAACAGTTTTCCCGATTAAGTAAACAGTCTATTTATGCTGGGATATCAGCTTTCATTATAGGATTGATTGCACATCTGTTTATACTTACTAATGAATTTGCAAATCATGATGATATTGCAGTTCTTTGGGAAGAAACCGGATTTCGTATATTGTACACGAGATGGCTTCAGTCTATTTGTTCTCCCTTAGTATCAATATGGGGATCAGGACTTATGGCAGGATTGTTTACACTAATAATTTTGGCAATTTCAGCTATTTTGATAGTAGATACCTTAAAAATTGAATCCTATGCAATGTCTGTAATTGTAGGCGCTTTGATGAGTGCAACACCTATAGTTGCTTGTTTTATGTCATATCCTAACGGCTCTTACCTTTTCGCTGTAGGAATTCCTTTTGCAATACTGGCATTCAGATGGTATGACAAGGGAATTAAGGGTTTTGTTGCGGCATCTGTTGCTTTAATGTTTGCAATTGCCGGATATCAGTCCAATATCTGTATCACAATAGCATGCATATATGTTCAGTTATTTGTAAGATTACTAGACAAAGATTTTAATATTAAGAAATGGTGGAAAAATTTCGGAAAAGCGTTTGGAATGCTTGTAATGGGGCTTATTTTATATATTATAAGTATGCAGATAATGGGAAGATTAAATGGTGTAGACAATCTGACTGTTGGAGTATCAGGTGGTGAATTAACATCAAGTGGATACGCTGCTCAGTCAGAAACAGGAACTTTGTATGTATCAAAAATCTTTTCTACTGTTATCACTGCAATAAAGTATTTTGTAAAATACCATTTCAATATATTCTTTGGTGGTCCCAATGTATCATTTGCAAGTCATGTGATAGTATTTTCAAATATTTTAGTCACTTTATCTTTATTGATGGTTTTAAGTATCAGTATCGTAAAGCAAAAAGGGATTGTCAGAAAGATAATGATTATAGTTGTTGCAATGGCAGCTCCCATATGTATTAACTCAACACAGATAATACTTAACGGAAAATGCGATGAGACTCTTCAGATGATGTATTCAATGGTAATAGCAGTTCTGTTGGTCGTATGTATGACAGAAAAAGCTTCTTTGGTTGGGGAAAAAATTAGAAATGGTCTTGTTACAGTATGTTTTGTTATGCTTGTTTTGCATTTATATGGCAATTTTCAGATAATTAATGATGCATATCAGCGTATGAATAGCGCGTATGAAACAGCATTTTCCGAAATGACGAGGATAATGGACAGGGTTGAGCATACGGAGGAATGGCAGAATGGAGGAAGACGCCTTTATTTTGATTACTCTGAAGGATATGGATATTTAATAAATGATAATTATCAAGCTATGACTCTTCGAGATGATTATATTGATATGGGTTGGATGGGTGTATTTGGTACCGGTGTATATAATTTCTGGGGGAACAAAAACACATCAAACTTTGTTAAATGCTATCTTGGTGTTGAGTTCGATACACCATCAGAAAAACAGATTGATAATATAAAAGCAAGTGAAGAATATAAAACTCTTGAAGAGTTCCCTTCTTTAAATGCAGTGAGTGTAATTGATGGCGTAGTGGTTGTAAGAATGGATTAATATTCAATATGTCAAATGAAAGTGATACAAAAAAGACAATATTATCCCTGTCATGGCGTGATATTCGATCGTCAAAATCAGGTGGTGCGGAAGTTCATACTCATGAGATGCTAAAACGCCTTGATAAATTAAAGTACAGAGTGATTCATTTTGCACCATATGAGGAGAGCCTGAAAAAAAGGGAGATAATTGACGGTGTATTATACGTCAGACGAGGTAATATTATTTCAGTCATTTATAAAGCGTGGAAATAATATTTAAGAAACCGTGACAAAATAGATATTGTCATCGACCAGTGCAATACACATCGATTCTTCACACCATTTTGGGTTAATAGAAAGAAAAGGATATTTTATATTCACCAGCTAACAAGAGAAATATGGGATATTAATGCAAGGTTTCCTTTTAATATAATTGGTAAATTGTCAGAGAATTTCCTGCTTCGATTAAACAGACATGATGATGTAATCACAGTATCTGAGGATACCAAAAGAGAATTACAGAGTTTAGGCTTTGATGGCAAAATTTGTATCGTTCATAACGGAGTATCTTTTAAACCGTGGGATAAATCTGAATGGCTTGAAAAGGAGGAAAAACCAACATTTATTTATGTGGGACGATATTCTGCTTATAAGGGAATAAATGTTGCTATAGAAGCACTGGGAAAATTGAAGAATAATTATCCTGATGCCAGGCTTTGGATATTAGGTAAGAAAGACGAAGCATTCATAGAAAAAGAACTGATGCCTGTCTGCAGGAAATACAATCTGAAATGGGACGAAGATATTGTCGCATATGGGTTTGTATCCGAGGAAGAGAAACTGGAGGTACTTAGTAAAGCTCATGCTCTTGTGTTCCCTTCAATTAGGGAAGGATGGGGTATACCCGTTACAGAAGCAGGATGTGTTGGCACTCCATGTATAGCGTTTAATTCACCGGGAATTGCAGAAGCTGTTAATTATGGGGAAGCAGGATATCTTTGTGAATCAAATACATCTGACGAACTATATAGGCAGATGGTAAGAGTAATAGATAATAAAGATGAATATTTTAATAAGCAGGATAATGCATACATGTTCTCTTCATCATTCATATGGGAAGAATCTGGGAGAGTATTTGAAGAGTTCATTGATAAGAAGTTTTGCAACTAAAAAAGGACATTAATTAAATGACAATCCATGTATTATGTAATTGCTACTGGGGTGACGGAATCAGTGGTGGTGATGCCAGGGTTCTTGAATTATTGAACGCATGGCAAGGTAAAATAGGCAATAATAGAGTAATTGTATATACAACAACCGGATTTCTAAAACTAATGAAAGAGAAATTTGGAGATATATACGAAGTAGTTTTGACTGATAAAGGAGATAGTAAAAATCTCACTTTTTCGTATATGGGCAGAACCATGGAATGTATAAAAGGTTTAAAGAAACGATTTCGTAAAGGCGATGTAGTATACTCGACAACCGATATTCTTCCTGATGTTATACCTGCTTCATACATAAAATCTTTCTTTAAGAATAAATGTAGATGGGTTGTTATCACATATCACATTTACGAAAAATTCTTTAAGAGACCGGGGAATATATTTATTAATTTTCTTTCATGTTATCAGCAAAAATATGCGATACATCTTGGGAAAAAGTTGGCAGACAGTTATCTCACGACGAGTCCGGAAGTAAAGAGATTATTGGAAAACTCGAAAGGAATTAAGGCAAAGGTTGGATTAAATTCTTGTGCAGTGAGAATAGCTGATATCGATAAATCAGATAGCAGCCTTGGTAAATATGAAGCCACTTTCCTTGCAAGACTGAACTATAGTAAGGGTGTAATGGAATTACCACAGATATGGAATCTGGTCGTAAAGAAATACCCGGAAGCAAAACTTGCAATTATGGGAAAAGGAACTCCCGAAATTGAAGAGAAGCTAAGAGAAGAGATAAGAAAATATAATCTGGAATCTAATATTGATCTCCCGGGATTTGTATCATCTGAAGAAGGATGGTCGACAATACGAGAATCGGGATGTTTCCTGTTTACAAGCCACGAAGAAGGGTGGGGAATGTCAGTTGCAGAGGCATTGACAGCAGGCACTCCCGTTGTTGCATACAGATTGTCGGTATTTGAAGACTTATTTCCAGAGGGCACAGTTTACTGTGATATGTTAAGTATCAATCAGATGGCAGATGCTGTTTGTGATATGATAAGTGATAAGGATAGAGCTGATAAGCTCGGAAAAAGCGGAAGCAATTATGTCAGAAATCATTACAGTATTGAAAAGATGACCGAGATAGAAACAGGATTTTTGTTAGGAGAATGATTTGATGAGTGATAAGTCAGGTTCATTAGTTTCAGCAATAATAGCCACTTATAATTCTGAAAAGGTATTGGAGAAAACCCTTAAAGCGTTAAGGAATCAGACATACCCACAGGAATTAATTGAAATACTTGTTATGGATGGAATGTCATCAGATAATACAAGGAATATTGCCAGCAAGTATGACTGCAGAATTATTGACAATCCAAAAGTTGAACAGGGAAATGCAAAGATACTGGGAATGCAGAATGCAAAGGGAAAGTATGTGCTTTTTGTAGACAGTGATGAAGTCCTTGAATATCGTGAAGCAATAAAGAAGACAGTCGATGCATTTGAAAAAGAAAAGGAATGCCATTATGCTGTATGTAGTGGATACAAGAAACCGGATGATTATCCTGACCTAAGTGGATATATCTCAGATTTGGGAGACCCATTTTCGTTTTTTGTATACAGATGTCCAAAGGATTACAGATTTTATAGCAATTACCTTCACAAGAATTTTAAAATAACAAACGAAAATAATGATTATTTTATATTTGATTGTGATCTTAACAAAAAATTTGTCTTGATTGAAGGCGGATGCGGTGGCGCAATGATGGATATGGACTATTTTGGTAAGTATATTCCTGAATGTAGAACCAGAATAGCAGACCTGTATCATTGTTTTTATCAGATGTGTGAGAGAGGCGACACTAAGGTATTATATATGAAGAATAATCCTCTTGCTCATTATTCATCTGATAAGGTAAGCGGATATTTCAGAAAACTCAGATGGAGAGTATGTAACAATATTCATTTCCAGGAAAAAGGAGAAGAGGTTTTTTCAGGTCGTGAAAAATATGAAAAAAAGAATCATTTAAAAAAATATTTCTTTATTACTTATGGATTGATTTTTGTTATACCATTTATGCATAGTCTGCCTTATGCATTTTCAAGAAAGAATAAGGCTTATTTATGGCATTGCGTATTTGCTTTTTATGTAGTAATTCAGATTATTTATCAGTATATTTTGAAAATGCTTCACATAACTCCTGCATTTGTGGCATATGGCAGTAAAGATAAAATAAACAACAAGAGTGGAAAAAATGAAAAGTAATGAACTAAGTATTTTGGTATATTCCTGTAACAAAAACAGTGATATGTGGACTATCTTTTTAAAATTGTTCAAGCGTTACTGGAATGATTGTAAATATAAACTAATACTACTTACCGATTATTACGAAGATGAAAAATCTATAGAGGGATTTGATGATGTAGTTGTCCTTGACGATTCATGGTACAACATGATTATGGCTGGGCTAGAGCGGGCGAGAACACCTTATGTTATGCTATTTATGGACGATTATCTTCTTTGCGATTATGTAAATAATCAAGATATAGATAATTATATTGATATAGCAAGGAAGTACAATTGCGGTAATATCAGATTTTTCTACTCAAATATGCTTAAACCTAAAACATTTAGAAGAGATGAAAGATTTGATTTCTATGGCCCGGGATCAGCATATTCAATAACTACTCAAGTTGGCATCTGGGATGTGGATTTTTTGAAGAGAAATATCAAACCTCAGTGGTCAGCGTGGGATTTTGAGAGAGTTGGATCCATTGAAATTGAAGACAAAAAACAGCCACTTTTAGGAACAAAGAAATATGTCTTTCCATATATAGAAGGGATAAGAAAGGGTAAATGGATGCCTCAAGGACAAGATCTCTGTAAACGAGTCGGTATCGATATTGATAATGGAAAAAGAGGATTTGTATCCAACTTTGAGATGGCTTGGTGTTTCTTTAAAGGAGGAATACTTGAATTGAGCCCAACATTAATACAGAAAATGCAGAATATGTTGAATAAATGAAAAAGTCGATAGAGAGGTTTGTTAAAAAATTAAAATATAAAATAAATGTATTTCTTGTATCTTTAGATGAACCATTTTACGGTTGGGTTATTTGTCTGTATAATTTTTTAAAAGGAATTAGTTCTCCTGAAAAAAAACAATCTTTTGGAGATGAAAATCCGGATAAAATTTTTTATGTTATAAGATTAAATTGGAAAGGTGTAGGCTGGGCGACCTTTTTTGAAACAGTTATAGGATTCGCAATATTAGCAGAAAAAAAGGGATGGATTCCCATTGTCGATTTTTCGTCTGATGAAATAGCAATATATGATAAAAAAATAAAAGGAAATCCGTGGGAATACTTTTTTAAACAATATGAAGATTTTAATTTAGCGACAGTATATAAAAGTAAAAATGTTGTTATATGTAATGAACACAAGATAGTTCAATATAAAAGAATAAATAAAAAGAATGTTTTAGCAAGAAATCAATTAATAAAAAAATTTAAAAAAAATGAAGAATTTGAATTGTATTGTGAGAACAAAATCAAAGATATTTGGGGAAATTATAACGGAGAAAATGTTTTGGGCGTATATTATAGGGGGAGTGACTATAATACAATAGGGTCAACAATTCCCGGAATGCCCCTTATGAAGAATTATGAACTGTTCCAGAATGAATTACGTGAATACATATATAATAAAAAAATTTCTTGTGTTTTTTTAATTTCAGAAGAAAAAGAAGTAATAGAATTTTTAATTGAGAATAACAAAAATATAAATATTCAATTTATAGAACACCCAAGATATTCTCGAAAAGATAATTTTGATATCAGTATTTCTGATAGAACACCGAATAATATATCAAGATATGAAAACGACAGATATTACCTATGCGATTTGTTTCTTCTTTCAAAATGTAATTATTTATTCGCACCATTAACAACAGGTACAACGATGGCGATTAATTTGAATGGTTGGAAATATAAAGATATTCATATAGTTAACAATGGAAGAAATAAATAGATAATTTTATTGAATGCATGAGTTCTGAAAGAGTAAAAAAAACGACAAAAAGTTTTGTGTGGATGGTGGTATCACTTGTTATTGTTTCGGTGATACCATTTGTTATGAGAACTATTATGCTCAATTTTTTGGGTGAAGAATATGTCGGTCTTAATTCTTTATTTATTTCTATTCTTCAGGTACTCAGCATAAGTGAGTTGGGAATAAATGATGCTATAATTTTTTATTTATATAAACCAATGGCGGATAGAAATGAGCAAAAAGTTCGTCAGATTCTTGGCCTATATAAAAATGCATACAGAATAATAGGCCTGATTGTGTTTTTGGTAGCAATTATATTTGTGCCTTTTCTTCCAAAAATTATTAAAGAAGAATTACCATCAGATGTAAATATGTATGCTTTATATTTTGTATATATAACAGATCTGCTTATATCATATTTTTATAAAAATTATTGCCTTTCTATATTTCAGACGAATCAGTCTCTTTATCACAGATATAAAAGTGAATCAATAATCTGGATTATTATATATTCACTACAGATTATTTTAATAGTAACATTCAGAAGTTACTATGGATATGTATTAATGATACCTGTTGCAACAATAGCTATAAATACGGCGACTTGGCTATTATCAAGAAAGTATTATCCTGAATATTATCCGGAGGGGAAACCGAATAAATCATTTTTTGATGATTTTTGGAAAAAAGTATCTTCTATGGCACTCATGAAGTTTAGAGATGTATTCAGATTCTCGTTAGATAGCATAGTTATATCGTCTTTTTTGGGAATCATAATGCTTGCGAAATACAGCAATTATTTCACAATCTATGCAGTATGTGTTATGTTTATGAATTTATTATCGAAAGCAATGCAACAATCTCTTGGCAATAGCGTAGCTTCAGAATCAGTCGAGAGCAATCGAGGTGTTATCAAGATGTATTCGTTTTTACTTCAAATGATAATACTTGTGATAACAACATGTTTTTTGTGTCTTTGTAACATATTTATTACTTGTTGGTTAGGAGAGGAATATACATTCACATTAAGAACAGTAATATTGTTTGCCATTTCATTTTATCTTCTTCAGATTTCATCAGTATCAGGACTCCTTAGGAATAGTACCGGTATATGGAATGTTGGAAAGTGGATCCCATTTGCAGAAACGATTGTAAATCTTGTTTGTGATATTGTGCTTGTACAGTATTTCAAACAGGACGGAGTAATAATAGGAACTATTATTTCTCTTGCATTGATTAATATTCCGTTTGAGACAAGTGTTGTTTTCAGAGAGTATTTCAAAGAAAAACCGTTTAAAGTTTTGGGGGATTATTTATTTAATGGAGCAGTTGCGGCAGGAATTATTTATGTATGCTACCGCGTTACAAGCCTTTTCATGCAGGAAGCAGGAATTGTCGCTTTTCTTGTGAAGGGAGTAGTTTGTGTGGCTATATCTGTAAGCCTTTTTGTGCTGGTTCATATCAGGGATTCGAGAATGAAGGATTTGGTGGAGATAATTAAAGGGGTATTAGTTAAAAAGATTTAAGCAAAATTTTTCGTATTATAGGGGTATTTGCTTTGAATCTTAACGGCTTAAATAAAGAATTGTTACTTGCTTTTCGTATTAACAATATATTTGAATATTTATGCAAGAAGGCTACAATAAAAGAGGTATAATATGTGTATTCATTTCATCAAGTATTTTTATGCCAATTATCATTTAATATAAAATAATATGGAGAATAAACGAATAATGAAAAAAATAATGACCGTATTGGGGACACGACCGGAGGCAATAAAAATGTGTCCACTTATTAATGAGATGAAGAAACGAGAGTCTCTTGAAATCATTGTTACGGTAACTGCACAACATAGACAAATGCTGGACCAGGTTTTATCTGTATTTAACATTATACCTGATTATGATTTAAATATAATGAAAGAGCGACAGACACTTTTTGATATTACGACAGGAGTGTTAAATGGTATAAAAGAAGTGTTAGAGAAAGAAAAGCCGGATGTCGTTTTAGTTCATGGTGATACGTCAACTACTTTTGTAACAGCTCTTGCATGTTTTTA
>AUXO011830007.1_pt1 | contig 27804 bp, 29 predicted proteins | sample 768731 | NCBI WGS metagenome assembly AUXO01 (sample SAMN02715735, study PRJNA202380) | gut metagenome | biome: sheep rumen | host: Ovis aries | place: New Zealand: Palmerston North
GTAGATAATTTTTGTGATATAATAAGACAAAAAGGAGTCACCTATGGGGCAAACATTAGCAGAAAAAATAATATCTGAACATACAGACCATTTGGTAAAAGCAGGCGAATTAGTTATTGCAAAAGTTGACGTAACTGCAGTACAAGATGGAACGGGTCCTTTAACAGTACAAGAATTTAAAAAATTAGGTAAAGAAAAACTTTTTAATCCGGAAAGGACTATATTATTTATAGATCATGCATCGCCTAGTCCAAGAAAAGAACTTTCAAATACACACACCGTATTAAGAGAATTTTCAAAGGATTATGGTGCTGTTTTATCTGACGTTGGTGCCGGTGTTTGCCATCAAAGGCTTGTTGAGACTTTTGTAAATCCTTGTGAAATTCTTGTTGGAGCTGATTCTCATACTTGCACATCTGGGGCACTCGGAGCATTTGCAACAGGAATGGGGTCTACTGATATTGCAGTTGCAATGGCATTGGGAAAAACATGGTTAAAAGTTCCGGCTACATATAAGATTGAGGTAACAGGAGAATTTAATGAAGGAATATGCTCTAAAGATTTGATGTTGCATTTAATAGGTATGATTGGAGCTGATGGTGCAACATATAAAGCATTAGAGTTTTGTGGCGACACTATAGAGAACATGGAAATGTCAGAAAGGTTTACACTTGCAAATATGGCTGTAGAAGCAGGTGCAAAAGCCGGATTATTTGTTGCAGATGAAAAAACAAGGGCTTATTTGAAAGAAAGAGGGCGTGAAGATAAGTTCAGAACATTAAAACCGGATACTGACGCAGTATATGAACGTATAATAAAAATTAATGCAGCTGAAATTAAACATACTGTTTCTTGTCCGCATACTGTCGATAATACAAAGTTGGCAGAAGACTTGAATAATATTAAAGTTAATCAAGTATATGTCGGAACCTGTACTAACGGTAGAATTGAGGATTTGCGTGTTGTTGCAAAAATACTTAAAGGTAAAAAGGTTAATTCTGATGTTAGAATGCTTATTTGCCCAGCATCTAAAGATGTATATCTAAAAGCATTAGATGAAGGATTAATAAATATTTTTGTTGAAGCAAATGCAGTAATTTTACCTCCCGGATGTGGACCTTGTGTTGGAGTTCATGCAGGCACTCTTGCTGATGGCGAAATCTGTTTAGCAACTCAAAACAGAAATTTTCAAGGTAGAATGGGAAACGTTAATGGTGAAATATATCTCGCTTCACCTTATGTCGCAGCTTATACAGCAATTAACGGTTACATTAGTGCAAAGTAAAAATTTTATTATATACACTTGATTATACCTATTGGTCTGAGTAATAAAAATAAAATCTCCTTTATATTGTCTTTAAGGAGATTTTTTCATGTTTGGGACAAGACATCAATACAAAAAAATGTCGCTAGAAGAAATTATTGTGCTATCACAGCAAAACGATTTGAACGCTATTGAAGAATTAATAAAAAGAATTCAAAAAAATATATTTGCTTCACTAAATTATCTAAGTAATAACAGTGAACAAGTATCTGATTTAACACAAGAAGCATTGATTAGAATTGCAAAAAATCTACATTCACTGAAAAATCCAAAATTGTTTAAAAGTTGGGCAAATCAGATAGTTACACATTTGTATTATGATCAAGTTAGAAAAAATAACCGAAAGCCCGAAACAATTTCACTCGAACAAGAAATTGAAGATAAACCTCAAATAAGCATACAACTTCCTGATAAAAAATGTAAACCAAACGAAAAATGCTTATCAAATGAACTTGAAAATACTATAAAATCAGCAATTTTAGCTTTACCTGAAGCTTTTAGAATAGTAATAATTTTAAGAGAGTTTCAAGGCCTTAGCTATGATGAAATAGCAATTGCAACTAGTTCAAATGTAGGGACTGTAAAATCAAGAATAGCCAGGGCAAGAGCAAAACTGCAGGAAGAATTAAAAACATATATTTAAGGAGACAAAATGGCAAAAAAAGGGTTAAATTGCATACAAGTAAGTGCATTATTAAATTTTTATGCTGAGGGAACACTAAATTTACTTTTAAAAAAATTAGTAAAAGACCATTTAGAAAAATGCCCTGATTGTATGGAAAAATATCTTAATATACTCGAAAAGAGCAAAAATAATCGAGAAAATATTGCATTTGATACAAAAACCGAAAATTATGATACTAAGCAGTACAAGGAATTTAAAACTAATTTGTCCGCATATATAGATAATGAATTATCATCAGATGAAAATATTAAAATAAAAAAATTAGCAATTTCAAACCCTTTAGCAAGAAAAGAGTTAGAAAATATATACAAGTTTAAAAATATAATGTACGAATCATTCGTAAAGACAAAAGAAAATGTTAAATCTGATTTTTCAAAAAAAGTTATAAATGTTGTGCAAAAAGAACTAAAGCATGAAAATGTAATAGGAAATATTGATCAAGTCTTACACATATTTTTGATTATTGTGGCATTTATTTTAGCAGGATTTGTTTTTTATTATATTTTTAAATACCCGCTGTTTGAATATTTCATGGCAGATAATTTTTGATAATCACTAATTGAAACGCCCTTTGGATAAACTATTTTTTGTTCATTTTCATGCATTTTTGCTAAAGCCTGTTTCTGTTTTTTTGCTGCATATTCATTACGCAATACCGGAGTTACAATATTACAAGAAATTATTGAACCTACCGTACTTGCAACGACATCAACACCATTTTTAAATGGTCTGTATTCAGATTTAATATCCTGAAAATTTGCAAGATTTTCTATATTAAATTTTCTGTTGCCAATGTATTTCGGAGAATTCAAACCATTTTTTGATAAAAATTCTCTTATTGGCTTTGTTGACAATTTACCTGTTTTTACAAGTTTTGAAGCAACTCTTTTAAACGAACTAGTAATTAAATAAAATGATAAAATATTTACACCTGCATCAGCTATTTCTTGAGGAATTAAAAAACTCTTTTGTTCTGTAGAAATCTTATCATTAAAAACAATTGCGCTTACTTGTGCAAGTGAAGATAAAACCCAGCCCAAAACTCCGGTATGTACAAGCATTTTGCCTGGGTTTTCGCCGTAATTTTTATACAGTGCATTCTTAAAATTGGAGAATAAATTATTTAACGCTGACATCTTTATCCTCCTGCTTTTTAACTAAATTATTAGTTAAATATCTTGTTAACGGAGCATCAATAGCAAAGTTAGTAAACATCATTACAACTAACGCAACAATAGTTCCCATAGCATTTCTATATTGCATAAATGCATCAGTATTCGTCTGTTTTACAACATTAGGGGTGAAAAATGTTTTATATTTAGGAACACCTGCAGCATTTGGTTTAGATAAAGCTTTTATAGCACTTATACAACCTTTTCTTATGATAAATCCTGTTGTTGTGCCTGCAATAATTTTAGCAATTGTTCTTGCTACAGAAACTTTTCGAGTTTTTTCATCAACATTTTTGTTATTAGCATCAATAAATGGTTGTGACATTAGGGCAGAAGCTCCCAGAATTAGTCTTTGCTCTGCAGACGAAATATTTTCTCCCGTACTCTTAAAGAAATTTATAGCACCTGTACCTTTGCACACCTTATTAGGGAACAAATTAAGCACCCTTTGTTGAGCATTATTATAAAATTTTTCTACACCAGTACTATTAATGCGCATTTTTCCACCCAAACCAATAAAGATTATGAAGATCGTGGATTGCCTGAATATAATGATTTATTACAAAAAATTTACAAAAAAATACTTGAACAGAAGTCCAAGTATTTTTATTTATATATGAAATCAAAATTATAATTTTGCACCTTTTGGGACTACAGTTATTCCACCCGCAGAAACATGGAAACCACGTCTTTCGTCTTCGGCTCTATCAAATCCAATCTGAGTATTTGGAGGTATAACAACGTTTTTATCAATTATTGCACGCCTGATTTTGGAATATCTGCCAACCTCAACATTTTCCATTAATATACTGTCAGAAATTTGTGAAAAACTGTTAACTTTTACTTTAGGTGACAAAATACATCTTGACAAGCCTCCACCAGAAACAATACAACCTTCTGAAACCATTGAGTTTGTCGCCATACCAACTCTTTCTTCAACTTCCCAGATGAATTTTGCTGGAGGGTAGTTATAGTTAAATGTTCTTAATGGCCAATCTTGTGAATAAATATTCAACTCAGGATCATAGTCTAACAAATCCATATTAGCCTGCCAATACGCATCAATACTACCAACATCTCTCCAATAGCCCTTTTCCCTTTCTGACATACCGGCAAAAGTATTTTGAGCAAAGTTATATACAAATATTCTTTTACCTTCATTTAGCAGCATTGGAATTACATTTTTTCCAAAATCGTGATTTGAATTTTCTAACTTCGCATCTCTTTCTATTGCATCTAATAATATATCCTTGTTAAAAATGTAATTACCCATAGATGCCAAACACATATTTGGATTTCCGGGTATAGATTTTGGTTTATACTGTGGTTTTTCAACAAAATTAGTTAATTTCCAATTATCATCTACCTCAATAATTCCAAATTCGTGTGCTTCTTCAATAGGAATCGGAATAGCTGAAATTGTTAAATCTGCTTCTTTTTCCTTATGAAAATCAAGCATTTGAGAAACATCCATCTTGTATATATGATCTCCGCCAAATATACAAACATAGTCAGGATCTTCATCTGTTATATGAAATATATTCTGATAAATAGCATCGGCAGTACCTTTATACCAATCCATACCTGTGCGCATTTGAGCAGGTGCCAAATCGACATATTGATTTAAAAACGGAGACAAAGGCCATCCCCTTGTAATGTGCTTGCTTAATGAATCAGATTTATATTGGGTGAGTACTTTTATTTTAAAAAATCCAGAATTAATAAAATTATTCAAGACAAAATCAATAATCCTATATCTTCCCCCAAATGGAACTGCAGGCTTTGCTCTATCTTTTGTTAAAGGATATAATCTCTTTCCCTCACCGCCTGCTAGAATCATAACAAGTGCATCATCTATAGACATATGAAACTCCTTTTTTTATTATTATATATCATATTTAGAAAAAAATACAGTTATTTTACAAAAAAAATTTTATAAATTTTTAAGTTATATTAAGATTAAAAAAAAATATTAAAGAAAAATATATATTAATCCGATAATATAAATGCTGTTAATTATAGGAGAAGAATATGAGTACAAACGGTGTAAATGGTAATAATTATGTTTATACAGTCGCAAGAGGCGATTATCTGATTCGCATCGCAAGAGAGAACAATACTACTTTAGATGCATTATTAAAATTAAATCCACAAATAAAAAATCCTAACTTAATTCTTATAGGGCAGAAATTATTTGTCCCAGACAATAAACCGTTCACTCCCAGAGAGGATTATGACCCTACCAAAATGAATCTCGGTGAAGTTAAAGTTAACGGAAATATAATTGAAGATAAATTTAATTCTAATTATTTTGCAAACAATAACTTAGATAAACTTGGAAATGCCGGTGATAAAGTTACAGTATCAATAAAACCAGGTAAAGAAATTAATAAAAATGATACTAATGCTTATAGTTTATACAATAAGATATTGTCAAAGCATCTTAATAACAATAGTAGAATTGTAACAGATTCTGATGGAAAAAGACGACCGGAAAATCAGAAAGAAGCATTTGAGAGCACAGATTTGTACAAAGCTTTAATTAGCAACGAAGTTAATGGTGACAACTTTGATGAAAGCGGCAATTTAATACCGAGAGGTGATAGTGGAAACAGTATACAGTTACCAACAATTGGCAAAGACGCTGAAGGCAAAACATACTTTGTAATTCATGGCAAAGATAATTTATTGTACTTTGATTCGACAGGTACATCAGTGGAATTTGCAGACAATAAAATTAGTTCAAAAACAAAGACAGAAAAAACAAAAGAACCACAAATTGATACTACTAAAGAAAAACTTCAGTCTGCCCCTCAGGAAGAAGAGTTTGCCATTCCAACAAAATACAGCGATAAACAGCTTAATCTTGGCAAAATTTACATTAATGGTAAGCCGGTTGACATAAAGCCTGATGCTAATTTCTTTAGGAATCAAACTAAAAATAATATACCACCGGAAACAATTAACGATGGAATAACGTCTTCTAGATTAGATGTACAACTAAAAGCCGGAGAAAATCTAAATCCAAAATATAGAGACGACTTTGCTGACGAAATTTTATCAAGTCATTTGGGCAACAACTGCGACAAAATTGCAATATTTCAGGAAAAGAATAAACCTGAAGCTCTGGAGTTACTAAGAAAAACTGATTTATATAAAGCCTTAGTAAGTAAAGAGGTTAACGGCGACAACTTTGACGAAAATGGTAAATTAAAAATCGGTAAAAGCGGTTCTAATACAGTCCAATTACCTGCACTTGAAGTTGATGAAAATGGAACAAAATATTACGTTCTTCATACTGCTGATAAAGTTTTGTATTTTAATGAAAAAGGAATTTCGATGCATTAATGGCACTTTCCACAGCCACTACAATTACCACATTGAGCATTTGAAAACAAATCAGAGAATTCAAACACTTTATCTTGTTCTAGACATTCCAAAACTTTATCATAGAGTACTTTGCCCGTCTTTTTCATTTCCTCTTCAAACTCATCAAAATGGGTTGAGTTCTCAATTAAGACAGGATATTGCGCCAAAATCTTTTTATCTGAAACTCGATAAACAGTAACTCCTGACACCTTAACTCCTGAGAGAAACGCTTCTTTTAAAGGTTCGTCACAATCAAATGCCGGCAACAAAGAATAATGTAATTTAATATCATCATTTTTCATAAATATATTATACACAAAAAAGCTCCCCTTTCGAGGAGCTTTTAAAAATCTTGAATAAATATTAATGACACAACGCCAATAACAAACCGGCAGCAACGGCAGAACCAATTACACCAGAAACATTAGGTCCCATTGCGTGCATCAACAAGTAGTTTTGAGGATTTTCTTCCAAACCGACTTTATTAGCAACACGTGCTGCCATCGGAACCGCAGATACACCTGCTGCACCGATAAGCGGATTGATTTTTGTTTTTGAAAATATGTTCATTAATTTTGCCATCAACACACCACCGGCAGTTGCAAATGAGAATGCTAAAATACCCAATACTAAAATGAATATTGTTTGTATAGTCAAGAATTGATCTGCTGACAATTTTGAACCAACAGATAATCCTAAGAAAATAGTTACAATATTTATTAATGCATTTTGCATTGTATCAGATAACCTTTCTACAACACCGCACTCTTTACACAAATTACCAAAGCATAACGCACCCAACAAAGGACAAGCACTAGGCAATAATAATACGCAAAGAAGCAAAATCATAAGAGGAAATACAATCTTTTCTCTCTTTGAAACTTCTCTCAACTGAGTCATCTCAATCTGACGTTCTTTCTTTGTAGTTAACAATCTCATAATTGGAGGTTGAATAACCGGAACCAAAGCCATATATGAATATGCCGCAACAGCAATAGGTCCTAACAAATGTGTTGCCAATTTAGTAGTTACATATATTGATGTCGGTCCATCAGCACCGCCTATAATACCAATTGAAGCAGCTTCCGGCAAAGTAAATCCGAAAGCACAAAAAGCCATCAATAAAGCTCCGAATATGCCGAATTGCGCAGCTCCGCCTAATAGTGCCATTTTGGGATTTGCAATCAAAGGACCAAAATCTGTCATAGCGCCAACGCCCATAAATATTATTAATGGGAATAGTCCTTTATGAATACCAGCCTCAAATATAATCCCTAAAAATCCGTTAGGGCCTGCTATTTCTTCACCCAATGGCATAGGTATGTTTGAAAGCAATCCGCCAAATGCAATCGGAACCAAAAGTAAAGGTTCAAACTGTTTTTTTATACCTAACCACAACAAGAACAAGCAGATTAAAATCATAATCCATTGTCCATGTGCAGATAAAATTTGTTGAACTCCGGTAATTTCTGAATTTGAAAATGCATTCTGCGCAGAATGAGCAAATCCCATTATACCTGTAGAATCCCAAAGGGTTTGTAAACCTTCTGTAATACTTATACTCATTTACTTCCCCCTATCCTATAGTTACCAATACATCGCCTGTTTTTATTTTACTGCCAAGTTCAACATCAACTGAATTAACAGTACCTGAAACAGGAGACTTAATCTCTGTTTCCATTTTCATAGCTTCTACAACAAGCAATACATCACCTTCTGAAACTGTATCACCAACAGAAACCTGAACTTTTAACACAACTCCAGGTAAAGCTGCTTTAACAGGAGTACCTTCACCTGCTGAAACAGGAGTAGCCTCGATACCTTCTTTAACGCTGTAATCATAAAGTTTTCCGTTAACTGTAGCTTTTTGACCTTCAAAAGCGATTGCATATTTTTTGCCGTTGACGGTAACAGTGTACTCATTAGAATTGCTTGATGCTTGAGCTTGTGCGTTTTGAGCTTCTGCTGATTTTTTATTAACAGAAACTTTACCTTTACCAAGCAAGAAATCGATACCTTTATCAAGGTTTCCGTCCTTGCAAGCAGCTGCAATAAATAGATTTTCATCAGTAACAGGTAATCCTGCTGCTTTTAATCTTTCTTCAGCCGCTTTAAGACCTTTTTCAGGATCTTTTTCATTTAAATCAACAACTTTTTCAGTTGTTGGTTGTAAACCTGTTTTTTCTTCAGCCCATTTAACCAATTCAGGATCAGGTTCACAAGGAGTTTTGCCAAAATAACCTAAAAGCATTTTTGCATATCCTGGGTTTGCTTGATCCCAAGGTTTTTCAGATATTGCATTTAAGAAAGATTGTTGAGCATAGAATTGAGAAACAGGAGTTACAGATGTTGCAAACCCACCTCTTTCAACAACTTCTTTCATATTTGCAATTACTTTCGGGAATTTATCTAACAAGCCCATGTCTTTTAATTGGTTAACAGTTGTAGCTGTAGCGCCACCAGGTAGAGGAGCTTGAATCAAAATAGGATTGACGGCCAAAGAAATTGGAGAAATCGGATAATCTTTCATACATTCCTTAAAGATTTCTTCTGTTTCCATAATTTTAGCGATATCTAATCCTAAGTCGTAGTCAGTTCCCTTCAATGCGTGCCACATAGAAATGATATCCGGTTGACCTGTTCCGCCTGAAACAGGTTTCATAGCCAAATCTATTCCGTCAGCACCACCATCAAGAGCAGCCAAATATGCTGCCAAGCCTGTTCCAGCAGTTTCATGAGAGTGGAATCTGATATGAGCTTCAGAACCTAAAATTTCTCTTGTTCTTCTTACAGTTTCATAAACTTTTCTTGGGTTTGAAGTACCGGATGCATCTTTGAATGCCAAACTATCAAACGGAATACCTGCATCCAAAATATTTCTCAAAACTCTTTCATAAAAATCTGCATCATGAGCACCTTCGCAACCATATGGAAGCTCCATCATCGTGATTGTTACTTCATGCTGAAGCCCATGTTTTTTTATGCTGTTAGCAGAATCTATTAAGTTATTAACATCATTCAAAGCATCAAAATTTCTAATAACATTAACTCCGTGTTTTGCAAACATTTTTGCGTGCAAATCAATAACGTCACGAGGTTGAGAATTCAATCCTACAACATTTACACCACGTGCAAGTGATTGTAATTTTACATCAGGTCCTACTGCAGCTCTAATTTTATCCATAGTTTCAAAAGCATTTTCATTACAGAAAAATATTGGAGCCTGAAATCTGGCACCACCTGCTGTTTCAAAGTGGTTTAGCCCTGCATTTACAGCAGCCTGCAAAGCAGGAATAAAATCTTCAACGAGAACTTTTGCCCCGTATATAGATTGGAACCCGTCTCTAAACGAGGTATCCATTACTTTGATTAATTTTTTTGCCATATCTTTATTTCCTTCCTTAACTTACTTTCTTACCATAGCTGCAGCCAATGCTAAAGCAATTGCGGCGTCATCGCCGGCAGCTTTTGATGTTGATTTTTTAGAGGTTTCTTCAACAGCTACAGGAAAAATTTTATTCAAATACACTACAATATTTGACATAATATGCATTGATACAATCATAATGCACAAGAATGTTAGAACAAAGCCCATTCCCATAGCCAAAAGTGTTAAACCTTCAATTAAGTTTTCACTCATAATATATCTCCCATTGTTAATACTAATTCACTGTTTTCGTTTTCTATAACAAGTTCCCCTAAATCATTAACTTTTTTAGCAAAACCTGTTTTCTTTTCATTCAAAACTTGTACTGAAATTTCTTTATTCAAAAAACAAGCTCTGCTAATATAATAATCACTTATCATCACAAAGCCTGTTTTTAGGAATTCTTCATACTTATCAAAAAATCTGTATAATAACTTATTCAAAAAATCTTCTTTATCAACATGATTTACTAATGTTTCAAGATTTAAAGCGGTAGCTTCTTTATCCTTGATTTCAGCAAGACTTATAGCTTCTGCATTTAAATTTATACCAAAACCTAACATTATACCTTTAAATGTTGAACCTTGCATAACTGTTTCTGAAAGTATACCAGCTATTTTCTTGCCATTTATTAAAACGTCGTTCGGCCATTTTATAGAAGTTTCAACACCATATTCTTCAAGAGTTTGCGATATAACCACAGATAAATATTGCGTAAGATTAGTGTAAACACTTTTGAAATTTTTAGATGGCTTTAAAACAATAGTTGCAAATACATTATCAATCCCAAGGTCAATCCAAGACCTGTTAAACCGCCCACGACCATTTGTTTGTCTATCAGCACTAATTACAGTTTTATCGTCAATTTCTGATAAATTCTGTTTTGCAAAAAGGTTTGTTGAATTGACTTTTTCAAGTCGTTTTACAGTATACATGCTCTCCCTCTAATCTATCTTATATTAAAACAAACATAAAAAATTTGCTAATTTTTTTTTATCGTTTTAAAATAATTACAAAGGGAAGTTCATGGAACATTGGTTATATATATTTAATATTGCAGGACACAACATATCAGTTAACCTTGATACAATATTTACTATGTGGTTTGCAATGCTATTTTTAATTATTGTTGCATTTATTTCTACAAGAAATCTCTCTTTTGTTCCCAATAAAATGCAAACTGTATCAGAAGCTGTAATGAAATTTTTCTACGGAACCTTGGATACCATGATTGAGGGTAAAAACAGAGAACATATTCCACTTGTTGCATCTTTGTTTTTATTCATATTGACCGCTAACTTAATGGGTCAGCTTCCATTAAGATTGGTGCACATTAGAGAAGGTGAATTAGCCTCCCCAACAAACGATATAAATTTAACAGCAGCAATGGCTATCATAGTGTTAGTTTATTATGTCTTTATGGGAATAAGGGCTAAAGGACGAAAATTTTTTATACACGATTTTAGTTTTACAGGAATTGTAATGGCTTTAGTTGAAATATTGGAAATGTTTACAAGACCGTTAAGCCTTGCAATCCGACTTTTCGCAAATATTTTTGCTGGAGAAATTCTTGTATCAATAGCATTAGGTGCCATGGCATATTTTTTGCCGTTGCCAATTATGCTTTTTGAAATATTGGTAGCATTTATTCAAGCTACAGTATTTATGATGTTGACGATAGCATATGTCGGTTCAGCTACAGGTGAAGAACATTAAAAATAAGGAGAAAATATTATGACAGATTTAGTTTCAATGGCACATCTAGGAGCAGGTATTGCAATAGGTTTTGGTGCAGTTGGTGCCGGACTTGGTATTGGTTTTGCAACAAAAGGTTTAATGGATGCAGTGTCTCGCCAACCTGAAGTTGCAGGTAAGGCGTTTGGTTTCTTCCTTTTGGGTGCTGCGTTGTCAGAAGCCTGTGCACTATACGCATTCGTTATTGCATTTATGTTGTTAGGAAAATAATCTGATGGAATTTAATGCGACATTTATTATCTCTGCAATTAGTTTTATTTTATTCACTATAATAATGAATAAAATATTCTATAAGCCTGTTGGAAATATCATCAATGAAAGACAAAAATTTATTGATGAAACAATTGAAACTGCGAAAAAATCTGATATGGAGGCTGATAAAATACTAAAAGAAAGAGATGAAAAATTAAATGATTCGCTAAAAAATTCAAAAAAAATTATTTCAGAAAAAACAATTCTAGCTAATGAAAAGGCTTCTAAAATATTAATGCAAGCCAGAGAAAATTCAAAAAATAAAATAAGTTCAGCTAAAGAAAATCTTCTTGTGCAAGCAGACAATTTGAATAAAGAACTTGATCCCAAAATTGATAATTTAGCTGAAATGATTGTTTCAAAAATATTCGAGGAGGCAAGGAATTGAGTTTTTGGAATGCTGTTGTAGAATCAAATACTTTTAATTTTGCAGTATTATTGCTTATTTTTATAGTGCTTTTTAATAAATTAAAAATTAATCAGGTAATAGATAATTTGAAAAGCTCCATTATATTAACAATTAATAACGCAAAAAAAGAAAAAGAAGCTGCCGAATTAAAACTGAAAGAAGCAAAAGATTTGGCCGGAAATATTGAACAAGAAATTCAAACACAAACTAATAATGCTAATGAAAAAGCAACTGCAATTGAAACGCAAATTATTGAAAATGCAAAAAACCAAGAAGAATATATTGATAAAAATATTAGCAAATTGATTTTTGCTGAAGAAAAAAGTATTGGTAATGATGCAATAATGAATACAATAAAAAAAGCATCCGAATTAGCAGTTGAAAAAATTAAATTATCCCTTGATTCAAACCCTGAATTACACAAACAATTTATAGAGGAAAGTATAAGAAAAATATAATGATAAATAAAATATCTACAACATCAAAAATTTATGCGAACTCACTCCTTGATATAGGGTTGAGTTCTGATGTCATTATCAATAACTTTGACATTATTAAAGAAGTGTCAGATGTTGAAGATTTTAAAAAATTAATTTTTAATCCGACAATTGATAACAACAAAAAATATGAAGTTATCAATGAGATATTTAAAAATAAAATAGAAGACAAAATGATTTCATTTGTAAAATTGCTTGTACAAAAAGACAGATTTAATGAAATTGAAGAAATTATTAATGCATATAAAAATCTTATTGATGATAAAAATAATATTATTAGAGTTGATGTAATTTCTGCAATTGAATTATCTGAAGAATATAAAGCACGTATTATTGAAAAGCTGGGAAATAAATATAACAAATCAGTAATTCCGACTTGGTGTATTGATAACAGCATAATTGGCGGACTTGTTATAAAAATAAAAGATGATATATTTGATAATAGTATAAAAAGTAAAATAGATAAGATAAATAAGATATAGGGGTAACACTATGGCACTAATACAACCTGATGAAATAAGTTCTATCATCAAAAGTAAAATAGAAAATTATGACATTCAAACAGAGATTTCAAATACAGGAACTGTAATTTCCGTAGGTGATGGTATTGCAAGAATTTATGGTCTAAGAAGGGCTATGTCAAATGAACTTGTAAAATTTGAAGACGGAAAAGATACACTTGGCATTACAATGAACCTTGAAGAAGATAATGTTGGTGTCGTTATATTGGGTGAATATTCGCAAATAAAAGAAGGTATGCTTGTAAAAACAACAGGCAAAATTGCTTCTGTACCCGTTGGAGATTCATTAATCGGAAGAATTATCGACCCAACAGGCAAACCAATTGACGGAAAGGGTGAAATTATTTCAGATAAAACAAGACCTATCGAACGTGTAGCTCCTGGTATTGTTACCAGAAAATCTGTTCATCAACCTTTACAAACAGGTCTTACTGCAATTGATGCTCTTACACCAATAGGCAGAGGTCAGAGAGAACTTATTATTGGTGACAGACAAACAGGTAAAACAGCTATTGCCATAGATACAATAATTAATCAGAAAAACGAAAATGTAATATGCATTTATGTCGCTATCGGTCAAAAAGCTTCAACTGTAGCACAAATTGCAAAAACATTGGAGGAAAAAGGTGCAATGGAATATTCTATAATAGTTTCCGCAACAGCCAATGAAGCTGCACCTTTACAGTATATAGCACCATTTGCAGGTGTTGCAATAGGTGAAGAATTTATGGAACAAGGCAAAGACGTTCTTATTATTTATGATGATTTATCAAAACATGCTCAAGCATACAGAGCAATGAGCTTGTTACTTAAAAGACCACCGGGACGTGAAGCATATCCGGGTGATGTATTCTACCTGCACTCAAGATTGCTTGAGCGTGCCGTCAAATTAAATGATGAACTAGGAGGCGGCAGTATCACTGCACTTCCTATAATTGAGACCCAAGCGGGTGACGTGTCAGCTTACATTCCAACAAACGTTATTTCAATTACAGACGGTCAAATATTTTTAGAGTCAAATTTGTTTAACTCAGGTGTAAGACCAGCAATTAACGCAGGAATTTCTGTTTCTCGTGTTGGTGGTGCAGCTCAAACTAAAGCAATTAAACAAGTTGCAGGGAAATTAAGACTTGATTTAGCTCAATATAGGGAACTCGAAGCTTTTGCTCAATTTGCTTCTGATTTGGATCAAGCAACAAAAAATCAGCTTTTAAGAGGCGAAAAATTAACAGAAATATTAAAGCAGCCTCAATACAAGCCATTGAGTGTTGCAGAGCAAGTTTCTATATTGTTTGCAGCAAATGAAGGTATTCTTGATGACGTTCAGAATTCTGAAATACAAAGATTCAAAAGAGAATGGTTTGCTCACTTAGAACAAAATTTAAAATCATTGTCTGATAATCTTAACGATGGCAGTGCGTTGTCTGAAGAAGATAAAGCCGAACTAAAGAAAGAATTGGAAACATTTAAAAGTACATTTTAAAAATTATGAGTAGTTTAAAAGAGATAAAAAACAGAATAAACAGTATAAAAAGCACTCAAAAAATAACACGTGCAATGAAAATGGTTGCTGCGGCAAAAGTAAAAAAAGCTGAAAATACTGTAAAAGCTTCAAGACCATTCACACAGGAATTAAATGCAATGTTTAAAAAGCTGCTAAATTCCGTAGGCACATACAGTTCTCAAACTTTAAAAATTAAAGTTGCTATTGACAATTATCCTGAACTTTTACAAGTTAGAGAAACAAAAGCTGTTGGACTTCTTGTAAATACATCTAATAAGGGCTTAGCCGGTGCTTATAATGCAAACATTATCCGAAGAACAATACAAACAATAGATGAATATGAAAAAAAGGGTATTAAAACAATTCTTTTTATAATTGGTCAAAAAGGAGTTTCAACGCTTAAGAAAAAATGTAAAGACAAAAATTGCGAAATTGCCAAAACATATTTTGCAGTTGCAAATGAAGTTTCTGGAGAAAATGCACATATAGTTGTTGAAGATATAGCTGAATATTTTGTATCACACAAAATTGATAAAATAGAAATTATTACGACAAGATTTAAAAATATGATGAGTTATTTTGTTGAGAATTGGGAAGTACTTCCTTTAAAAAATACAAAAGATGATTACGAAAAATTACACGACAATATATTAGAACCGTTAATGGAGTTTACTCCTGATATGCATCATATTTTGCAAAAAGTTGTACCTATGTATTTAACGAATATTCTATACCAGTCATTATTGGAAGCTCAGGCAAGCGAACTTGCAAGCAGAATGACTGCAATGTCTGCAGCTTCAAATAATGCAGACAAAATGTTATCGGAATTATCTGTTCAATATAATAAAACAAGACAATATGCTATTACAAACGAAATTATTGAAGTCGTTTCCGGTGCAAACACTCAGTTGGGCTGATTTTATTTCATATTTTGGCTTAAAAAGGCCAAATTTTCAGGCTTAATCATATTTTTGTATTGGTTGTCATTTGCAATACAATTATTTGTATTTACAGATTCTTTTTTATCGTCAATATTAACGCCCTGAGCTGCTAACTTAGCTTTTCTTTTAGCCTCAGATTTATTAGTCATATAAATATTTAACTTTGGAACACCAATACCAAGAACAAGTCCTGAATATAAATAACCTGCTATTTGAGCTATATTTAGAACTCTTAATTTACCTTTTGTTTCTTTATCAGCAAGTTTTATTAATTCTTTAAATGGGATTGCTTTACCATCTTTTACTGTTTTTATACCTTGAGTCTTTAAAGCAGAATACAAAACCTCATCTCGTGTTTTTAAAGACGAATTTGTTAACCATTTGAAGAAATTCTTTGAATTTTCTTTCGAAACATTAACCAAAGATTTATCAAAAGCCCTTGCAATACCTTTAGTAACAAGCGTTCCTAAAACAAGAAGATTCAAAAATCCTAATGAATCTTTAACTGCAGATTCTCTTAACTCATCTTTATCTCTTGCTGACAAAAGTCTTGATGCAATAGTAAGGCCATAAACCATTTTTAATTGAGATATTGTCGGAGTCATCCCTTGGAATTGAATTTTGTTTAAAAATCTTTTTGGGTTAGTTGTAATAGTCGACAATGCACCTAAAGCAAATGCAGCCGCAGCACTTGTTTTTAAGATCTTAAAGCTTACTGAGTTATCTTTTTCTCGACCTTGCACGCCGACAAAACCATCACTACCTGTTTTCTTTTTAGTCAAATACATATTTATTGGCTGAGTAGACATACCAATAACAGTTGCAATTCCAAGACCAAGCAAAGAACGGCGTAAGTTTAAAGTTTTCAAGCCTTTAATAAATTTATTTTCAGCGCCGTTTCCTTTAAATACATTATCCACACCTTTTTCGAGGAATGTCTTAGATACATTGTAAACATTTCCAATTAAAGTTTTTAGAGAATTGTCAGCTTTAATATTATGCCCTTCTAATACAACTTTAGTTTCAGCACCCGTATCCGAAGCCAACAGGGAATATAAGTACTGTTGAAAATCTTTTTCAATAATTTTTGAATCTGAATTCAACAACTTATTTGATAGCGCATTTGAGAACTCTTGTTTTGCTTCATGTGAAAGTTTTACATAACCGGACTCAGTTTCAGCACTTGTATTAAAGAATTTAATATTTTCAGCAATTTTATCGGTATAGTTTTTTACATAAACTTTTGGATCATCTGAAGTTTTACGAGCTTCAGCCCAATATTTTGCCATAATATCAACAGTTTGATCATTAGCAAAAATTTTATCTGCTCTTACGCCATAACGTTTGTTAAACATAGTAGCCAATGCCAGACCAGCTGCAGTACCATACACTCCAACCATAGAATGGTTAAATGTACCCATAGATTCACGTCTTGCAGTTTCAGTACCAGCTTCAGGGCCTCTGTTTACAAAATCAACGGTTGTTCTTGGTATAACCATAGAACACAAGTCAACAGCATTAGCACCCCAAGCCTGATTAGTGTCCAAAAATCTTAAAGCTGAGCTAGCCATCTCAAAGCCGCCGGTAAAGTTTGGATTATTACCTTGGTATTGATTTTTTTGTCTTTGATGTATCTGGGGTTGAACTTGTTGTATATTCATTAAATATTCTCCTTACGAATTCACAAATGATTTAAATGCTGTACTGTCCTTTATCAACTGTTTTGAAAAATCATCTACGGAAGTTATCTTTGATGATGTTTTTTGTGTTGACGATGGACTTGCATCTGCTTGTGATTTCGTCTGGGCTTCGGCTTTTAGCATTGCTAATTCTTCTGCACGTTTTTTGTTAGTTTTCGACCTTGTGTATAATGGAATAAATACTCCGAGTGACAACAACGAGAATGCAATACTGCCTATTTGACATATTGTTCTTAGACGCTTATCTTTGGCTGTAGCCAATTCGTCGGAAGATTTAATTGTTGTATGTTTAGCCCAATTCCAAAATTTTTGTAATATATTTGCACTAGAATCAGGTTCTTTTAATCTGTTTATTAAATGTACATCTTTATTCCTTTTTTCAATGAATGTAGCTATACCCTTGGCAACATAATCACCTATAAAATAAAAGCTAGAAAATGTTGCAATATCTCTAACAGTTGCTTCACGCAATTCATTTTTATCTTCGGAAGCTGCCATGCGGCTGGCGAATGTAGCAGTAGAAATAATTCTTGCTTGATCCATAGTTGGGAATAATCCCTTAAATTGGAACATCTTTAACGATGGTTTATCCATAAACATAGATAATCCTGCAACACCAATCATTGCACCAACAGAAATAACCTTCTGAGCTAGTAATTCCCCTTTTTCTTTAGGAGTCATTTCTTTGTGCTCGGAATTTTCTCCAAAATCTTTATAAATTGGAGCTCCTTTCTGTCCTGATGTCTTGCGTGTAATCCACCTGTTCAAAGGCTGCATTGAAATAGCCAGCGGAATTATCAATCCCAAACCACCAATACTTTTCAAATTAACAAGCTTATGAGCTTTTTTGAAATACTTTGCTAGCTGTGCTTCGTCTGTAATATTTTCTTTTACAACACCACGAAGCATCTTAACGGTATCTTCGCAAACTGATTCCAAATTATTTGAGAAAAATGTTTTATCACCCTTAAATTTAATATTTTCTGCAATATGTGTTTCTTCCACTATAGCATTATAAGCATCTTTTACCTTTTTCTTGTCATAATCTTTATCGGTTACAGCACTTGTCAATTTTTCTAATGCTGCTTTAATTTTTTTATTTTTTATGTCCTTTATATTGCCGGAAGAATCAAGTTCTATTTGGAATATTTCACTAAATTTCTTTGTATCATTTGCATCAACACCGGATAAATCCCCTAGCATAGAAGCAAAAGTATTATAAATTCTCTCTTGATGTGTAGAACCTTTTGCACCTGTATAAAACTTATGAATTTTATCTATAGAATCACTGTTTGCCCAAGTATTAACCAGGCTTGATTTCTTAAAATCACCCATAACAGGACGTTGTAAAAGTTTTGCAACACCCATAACAATAAAACTAGGGATTAAACAGTTTACAATAAGCCCTGAAGATTCCCTTCTCAATGCTTCAAAGCCTGCATAACCATTTGACTCTTTTGTTTCAATAACAGTACGAGGAACTATAGCAGTAGACAAATCTAAAGCAGAAACATTTACCATAGGATATTTTTCACAAAGTTGAACTGCAGCAATAACACCATCGCCTAAACCATTAAATGTTGGATTTTGGCGATAATTATCCCTTTTCGGGGTACATTGTTTTTTATTATCTACACTACTGATTTTTTCAATCATACTTCGTCTGGTTATCTACACACACTATTATAACAACTTGATATTTATATTAAAAGTTGGCATAAAAAAAAATTGCCCCCGTTACACTAAATGTTAAGGAGATATTAAGATGAAATTTTGGTTTTTTATTTAAAAATACAAATAATTTAAACAAAAATTTTAAAAATTTTGTAAAATTTATGCAAAAAACAAGCCAAAACATAAAAATTCAATAAAAATTATTATGAAATTTTATGTAACATTTTATTAAGATTTTGCATTTTTATTATAATTACAAACAAAATTAACTAATTTTCAAATTTTTAACAAACTCAATAGCATGCTCTTTTGTTAAAATTTCACCGGAAATTTGAGCCTCATGCAAAGCATCAAGAACATCACCCAACTGCTTAGAAGGTTTTATATTAAACATATCCATAATTTCATTACCATCCAAAAGAATAGGCAAAGGTTTAATATTTTTAGCTGCTTCAACACAAAAATCTGCTAATTTACTCAAAGCAGAAATATTATTATTTACAATTTCATCTGTTATTTCAGGTCCTCTGGCGGATAATCTGTCTGCTTTTGCCAATATAATTTCATCGATTGCATCATCTTCCATTTTCCTGAAATATCTCATCATTGTCTTTTCACTAACGTCAGGGGCACACATGACAGCAGATGGATAAATATGAAATTTAATAATTTTTGATATATATTCAACCTGCTTGTTTGAAAAATGCATATTTTTTAAAAATTTTTTAGCAATTTTAGAACCGACGTCATCGTGTTTTATGAACCTGTGTCTGCCGGATTCTTCAATTGTCCATGTTGAAAACTTTCCTATATCATGCATAAAACTCGCAAGTTTTAAATGAGCAAGCCTAGAATGTCCGCCAAAATCGCACTTGTTCAACTGATTTTTAATTTCGTCATCAGAATCTTCATACAACATTTGAACTTGATTAACTGTTTCCAACGAGTGATTAAACAAATCCAGATGGTGATGAGTATTTGGTGGAACTTTTTTCAACTCTTTAACAAAAGGGAAAATCATTTGTAAAAGTCCTGAAACGTCCATTAATTTGAGTGCTTTAACTGTATATTTTCCGCCAAAAAGCTTTAATATTTCATAATTAATCCTTTCAACAGAAGGATAAGATATAAGATTTGCATTCCTTATTACAGCCTGAGTAGTTTCGATAGAAACATCAAATCCGTATAAAGCTTGAAATCTATACACACGCAACATTCTCAAAGGATCATCAACAAAATTTTCATCAGATATTAAGTTAATCGTTTTATTCTTAATATCAGTAATTCCACCTGTAATATCGACAACTTCACCTGTTTTTAGATTTACTGCAATTGAATTAATAGTGATATCACGGCGTAACAAATCTTTTTCCAATGAATTTTCTACAGGATTTGTAATATCCAAATAGTCAAGCTTATTCGGCATTACAAGACGATAAATTTTATTTACCTCATCCAAAGGCACAAAAGTTGCGCTTAATAAATTTGCAACTTTTTCTGAAAATACCCTTGCATCTTCATCCATTACAATTAAATCTCTGTCATGAGATTCAATATTCATAAGATAATCACGCACAGAGCCACCAACAAGATAAATTTCATTATCAAAATTTGAAATTATCTTATTTAATATAAAATCAGATTTAATTTTTTCTGTAATTTTCATATTCATAAATAATATTACCAAGCGCAATTATAACTGCTGTTTCAGCTTTTAAAATCAAATTTCCTAAAGTTAGCATAGGGATTGAATTTTCTTCAAACATTTTAAATTCTTTATCAGAAAATCCACCTTCCGGACCTATAATAACAATTAATTTATCATCTTTTTGAATTGGGTTTTCGGAGATGTAATTATGTAATGTTAAATTTGCACGTCTCTCACAAAAAGCCACAATTTTATATTCATTTTTAAGATTAATAATTTTTTCAAGAGATGTTGCTCCATAGCATTTGGGTTCATAAGCTCTTTCACACTGTTTGAAAGCTTCATGCATAATTCTCTGCCATTTGGAAATTTTCTTTTCAACAATAGATTTATTTATGGCACAATTATCACTTATAACAGGAAAAATACCCTCTGCTCCTAGCTCAGTAGCCTTTTCTATAACAATATTTTGAGCATCACTTCTAAGGGGAACTTGAGCTAGATAAAGTTTAAAATCAAGTTTTCTAGAAGATTTATAGGATTTTTTAATGCTTACTGTTATTTCCTTGTTTGAAATTTGTTCAATAACAGTTTCATATTGAATTTGCTTTTCATCAATCAAAAGCAAATTTTCACCAATTTTTGTACGCAATGATTTTGCTATATGATTGTAATTTTCTTTATCAGAAATAACAACTTTTTCATCAATAACATCTTTAGAATTTATAAAAAATTGTGGCATAACAATAATATTATATATAAAAATTTTTTAAACACGCAAAAATTTTTTTTTTTAGTTATTATACATAATAGAAAAATAAACAAAATAATTAAATACAATGACAGTAGAAAAAATTAATACAAATTTTCAAATATACAGAAATTTTAGCCTCACCAGCTCTAAACAACAATCATCACGGGACAAATACAGAAGAAGTTCAGCTTACGAGCACGAAGTAAAAACAAGTGATAAAATACAGTCTGCTATTGGCGCATTAGTTGGTACCTCTATACCGCTTCTATATATGATGAAAAAACAAAACACAAAAAACATCTTTAAATTAAGCTACGGTTTAAAAGAAATGGTTACACTATCTGCATCTTCAATTGGGTGCGCAACTGCAGTCGGAATGATAGGCGATACAAAAGAAGCAAAAAAGAATAAGTTTAGAGAGGGGGTATTCCAATTTATGAACGGAACAGTACCAACTTGGATAGTTACAGGGGTGCTATCATTAACAGAAAACAGCAAAAAATACAACAATATTCCAAGCAAAATAGGTTCTGTGATTCTTTCACTGGCAGTTGGTATGTATGGTACCGCAACAGTATCTAATCTTCTTTTTGACCCGCTAGACAAAAAACCTGACAGAAAATTAACATTAAAAGACTGTATTGCAAATATTGATGATGCAATTGGCGTGCTTATATTAGCAAAAATTCCTTTTGTTGAAAAATTACACATAGAAGCATTATTACCTGCAATATATGCATATAGTGGTTATAGAGCTGGAAAAAGTAACTAATTACACTCTCCTTTTTGTTTTAATGATATAATAACTTTAAAAGGAGATAATTATGAGCGAAATAAAAGCAATAATATTGGCTGCAGGAAAAGGGACTAGAATGAAATCTGAAACCCCAAAAGTCTTGCACAAAATTTTTGAAAAGCCGTTATTAGGATATGTTTTAGATAATGTAAAAAATATTGTAAACGAATCATTTGTCATTGTCGGACACCATGCTGAGGAAGTAACAGAGTATGTTGAAAAAAATTATGTATCTGCAAAAACTATTTTACAGTCACCACAATTGGGTACTGGTCATGCAGTATCAATGGTTTGTCCGCACCTACAAAATTTTGAAGGACAAGCAATTATTCTTTGCGGAGATACGCCATTAATAACAGAAAAAACAATAAAAGAATTTATAGAGTTTCACAATTCAAAAGACTCTGACATTACAGTTATGAGTACAATATTTGAAAACCCTACAAACTATGGAAGAATAATTAGAGAAAACGACAATTCTCTAAAATGTATTGTTGAAGAAAAAGATGCTACACCTGAGCAAAAAGCAATAAAAGAAGTAAATGCTGGGATTTACTGTCTAAATTGGAATAAAATAAAAGACGCCTTTTCACAATTAACAAGCAATAATGCTCAGGGAGAATACTATTTAACTGACATTATAGCTTGGGGCAAAAAACAGAATTTAAATGTGAATGCTTACATTCTTGATAACAGCGATGAAATATACGGTATAAATTCACGTAATAATCTTGCTACGGCAACAAAAATAATGAATGAAAGAAAATTAAATGATCTTATGGATAACGGTGTAACTATAGTTGATCCGACATCAACTTGGATATCTGAAGATACTGAAATTGAAACAGATACAATAATTTATCCATCAACATATATTGAGGGAATAAATAAAATTGGTAAAAATTGTAAAATCGGACCTTGCGCTCATTTGAGAGGTGGTGTTGAAATTGCAGATAATTGTAAAATAGGAAATTTTGTTGAACTTAAAAAGGCAAAAATTAACCATAATACAAATGTCGGTCATCTTAGTTACATTGGGGATTCTGAGCTTGGTGCGAGAGTAAACATTGGCGCCGGAACTATTACGGCAAATTATAATCCACTTACAAAAGAGAAAAGTAAGACAATATTAAAAGATGATGTTAAAATTGGTTCAAATACAGTGCTTGTTGCACCTGTTACAGTTGATGAAGGTGCAAATATAGGAGCACTAAGTGTAATCACTAAAAACATTAAAGCGTGGTCTCTTGCTTTAACACGATCTCCAATAAAAATTATTGAAGATTGGGTAAGCAAAAACTTAGAAAAAAAATAAAATATTATTTTTATGGTAATATTTTACTAAAAGAAAGAGGTAAATTATGTCAGGACACTCAAAATGGTCAACCATTAAACATAAAAAAGCTAAAGTTGATTCACAACGTGCTGTTGTATTTCAAAAATATTCAAGAGAATTGATAGTTTCTGCGAGATTGGGCGGACCGGATCCTGCAGGTAATTTCAGGCTAAGAACAGCTATTGAAAAGGCTAAAGCTGCAGGTTTACCTAATGACAACATAAAAAGAGCAATTGAAAAAGGAGCAGGCGCAGGCTCAGGTGACAATTATGAAGAATTGATTTATGAAGGCTATGCTGCAGGCGGCGTTGCAGTTGTTGTTGAAGCTATGACTGATAACAGAAACCGAACTGCAGGTGATATCAGAAGCTATTTTACAAAATATAACGGAAGCCTTGGAGCTACAGGTTGCGTTGGCTGGATGTTTGATCAAAAAGGTGTTTTAACATTCAGTGAAGAAACTGATTTTGAAAAACTGTTTGAAACTGCAGTAAATTACGATGCAGAGGATGTCGCAGAAGAAGACGAACAATACAAAGTGTACACATCTCCGGAAAATTTCCAAAAAGTTGTAGAAGGTTTGGAATCTGAAGGGTTTAAAGCCGAATCTGCAGAACTTACAAGATTACCTCAAAACACAGTTGAAGTTACCGATGAAAAAACTGCTGATCAAATTTTAAAACTTTTAGATAAACTTGAAGAACATGATGACGTTCAAAATGTTTATGCAAACTTTGATATAGCTGATGAAATTATTCAAAAATTAGAAGCATGATAGATAATTTAAAGCAAATATTTTCTTTTTTAAACGACAGCAATGACGCTAGAAGTATTACTGCCACTTTGGAGGAAGTATTTCCGCTAAGTGCAATATATATTTATGATTCAACAACAGATTCTTTAAGGGATTTTTCAAAAAGTTGGATGTTTATAAAGTCAAAAGAACTTAATGAAGTGTTTAATGAATTAAAAGATAAAAAGTACATTAACGGAAAAACAAAATCTTACTATGCTCTTTATAATAACAAAAAAGTTATTGGTATGTTGGAATTTAAGGAACATTTACACGAAAAACTTTTTGAGTTTCTTGATTTGTCAAGTTTTTGTATATCTTTAAAAATTCAAAACGTAATTTTGTCTGAAAGAATGCAAAAAAATATTGAATTTCACGATTCAATGAAAAATATTGCCAAAATTATTGAAACACAATATGAAATTAACTATATAGTTCCTATTATTGGCGAAATGATTGATAAATTTGTTTCAGATCACCTTGTCTATATATTTATAAATAACGAATTAATATGGCCTTCTGCCTGCAATGACCAAAAGATTTTTGAATTAATAAAATTGTTGAACAGTAAATCAGAATACATTTTAACACCTGACAAAAAAATTGGACTGTTCCCACTAATTAGTGAAAATAAGTTACTTGGCTGTATAGTAACAAAAAGTACTGAAAATGTTCTTAGCGAAAAAGAAATAGAATATCTTGAACAACTCTCATCTCAGGCTGCAACAACTATAAACAGAGCAAATGTTTATGCAGAAATATTAAAACACGCAACTTTAGATGCGTTAACAGGTTTTTATAACAGAAGACAATTGGAAGAACGTGTAAAACAAGAAGCATCAAGTGCAAAAAGACAAAAAAGAAACCTTTGCGCAATTATGACTGATATTGATTATTTCAAATCAGTAAATGATACATACGGTCATGCTGTTGGTGATTTGGTACTGAAAACTGTATCTAAAGTTATCAGAAATCAACTCCGTGAATACGATATTGCAGGGAGATATGGCGGAGAAGAATTTGTCATTTTATTACCATTTACAAAAATTGAAGAAGCACAAATGGTTGCCGAACGTCTGCGTGCAGCTGTAGCAAACAAAAAAATTGACATTTCTAAATATAATTCAGAAAACCATAATATTGGTGTTACAATAAGTCTTGGAGTTGCGCAATATAAAGCTGAAAAAGATGAAAATGAATTTATTAGAAATGCAGATAAAGCCCTATATAACGCAAAAGCCTCAGGCAGAAATAAAGTTGTAACATACGACAGGAATAAACATGAAAACATATAAACAAATATGCAAAACATTAGATGATACCAAAGTTCTTGCTAAAAAATTTGCAAAACTCATTCAAAATGGGTGTTTTATAAATTTGTACGGAGAAATTGGAGCCGGAAAAACTGCATTTGTAAAACTTGTTGCAGAGGCACTTGATGTCAAAGAAAAAGTAACAAGTCCTAGTTTCGTAATCTTGAATGAATACCATACAGGCTCAATTCCAATTTATCACTTTGATTTGTACAGATTGGAAAATGAGGGTATTAGAACAATATATGATGAACTTAGAGAATATTCGGAAGGCAAACAAGTTACATTTGTAGAATGGGCAGAATTTAATCAAAACGAAGCTCCTTTTAAACATATAAAAATAAACGTAACTTATGACAATGATGATTCTCGCATATATGAATTTATTTCAGCAGGAGAAGATGAAATTATAGAGGAGCTCTCTAAATGATAACATTAGCGTTTGATACTTGTTTAGATAAAATGTATGTAGCTTTGGGAAAAGACAATAATATTCTATCATCAAAAATTGTCGAAAATCACGACAACAAATACCATTCGGCATTTTTAATTTCAACTATTAAAGAAATTTTAAAAGAAAACAATATTGAACCTAGAGATATAAATTTAATAGCAGTTAATATAGGCCCGGGAAGTTTTACGGGTATAAGAGCTTGTGTTACTGTAGCAAGAGTAATGGCACAACAGCTAAATTGTAAGGCTATCGGAATATCTTCACTCGAAATTCTAGCTAAATGCGCTGGAGAAAATCCTCTTATTGCTCTTGACGCAAGAAAAAATTGCGCTTACTTATACGTAGATAATGAAATAAAAGGTGCTGTTCAGCTAGAAGATGTTAAGAAATTAATTGACACTGAAAAATATTCAGTATTAACTGATAACAAGCTGCAACCAATTCTTGGGGGAAAATCATATCAAAATCAAGAACTTAATTTGGGAGAAATTTTAATAAAACTAGCAGAAGAAAAAATGCCTGACCAAGAATGCAATTGGCGGCTTTTGAAACCCTTGTACATTCAGCCTCCACCTATGGGTTAGGTGATTAAAAAGGTTCATTCAAGGGAATATATATATTGAAAACAAAGGCATTTATGGATAGAAAAGTTGTAAAAATCGAAAATGCAGCTTTTCGCTGCAAAGAGATTCCCCTTACTCGCAAGGAACTTAGAGAATTATTTAAATTTCATATTCCTTGTCTTTGTTGTGGTTTGGAAATGATGCATCCTGATGAATATACCAAAATTCTTGATGATCACTTATTGGTTGGGAAAGCTTATGATGTCGTAAAAGTTCTTGAACCGTATGAAAGAATTATGCATCCGGTTGAAAGACAAGTGTTTAACATGTTTAAAGGAATGGCCCAAAAATATCCCGAAATGGATTTTCAGCAATTATTACTATTAAAAAAAGAAATACATGAACTTGCTCTTGTCAAAATCCAAAGCAACATATTTAATAAAATAAGTTTTTACAGAAGAATTCTTCCCAAAAAGACAGCAAGAGCACTTAGAAAATTAATTATCAAAACAAATGATATAATATTTGATCCGAAACCTCACAAGCCATTTTCAAGAAGAATTTTTATTCATAAATTAAAACAAATAGTATCAAATATTGAAAACGCTAAAATAAGAGAAGAAATTATTACAATAGCAAAAAGATTACCAAGATCAAGCGATGAAGTTTGTGCTTTCGTTGTAAAAAATGCTAGAAAAAAATCGGAAATAATAGCACTAAATCTAATACATCCTTCAGTTGGAACTTTTGAACATCTTATGCCAAAATGTTTAAAAGGACAAAATAATTCTTTAAATTTTGCGCTTGAATGTACACACTGCAACAATTCAAGACACCATTATCCGATATCATATCAGATAGAAGAAAATCCATATATGCCTGAAAATGCACAATATCATTTTGACAAATTAATATCA
>AUXO015871073.1_pt1 | contig 27797 bp, 21 predicted proteins | sample 768731 | NCBI WGS metagenome assembly AUXO01 (sample SAMN02715735, study PRJNA202380) | gut metagenome | biome: sheep rumen | host: Ovis aries | place: New Zealand: Palmerston North
ACTAAGACTTCCCATACCCCAAATGGGCTTCGCACCTTGAAAATTCAATATTTCAGCTAACAAAATAGCAATTTATGCCATCGCAGTCCCTGGATGGAGTGCATTACGCAGATATTCTGGCAGTCTGGATTCAAAATCAGCAATAAGGGCAGAAAGCTGCTCGTCACTCAGCTTCAGGATTTCCTGAAGGCTCGCCATTAAGGCATCCATCAGGATGCCAAGTGATCTGCTGAAAGTAATATCTGCCATTTCATCAACGAGAAAAAAGAATAGCTCTCCCAGCGTTCTCTGGTCTTCGTTCTGCCGTTGTTCCGTTGCGAGTAGCATATATCTGGTAAACACAATTGCTACGTGAGCAGTTAGTGCATCATAAGATAAACTGTGACACTCTCCAATCAGGTTGAGCATGGACTTACAGGTTTTGAAGAAAACTTCAATCTGCCAGCGTTTTCCATAAATCCGAATGATTTCTTCTTCGCTAAGAGATGTATCAGTGCAGATGAAAGCAAGCCAATCCTTACGATTAGCCTTATTTCGAACACATACGATTTTGGCAGGGATTGGATTTTCTTTTCCTACGATGACATCAACAGAAAGAAGATATTTGGATCTGCCACGACGCTTTTTGTTCTTAGAATAGATTTCCTTGATGTTAAGCTGCTCGTCATTGTAGGTATACTTGATCCGACTGCTTTTCTTGATCATGGCAATCACATCCATTCCTTTGCGCTTGATTGCCGTAATCTGAGCAGGATTAGAGAACCAGGAGTCGAAAAGAACGTATTCCGCAGATAATCCGGCAGAAACGGCTGTATCAAGCAGTGTCAGCATTGCTTCAGGGGCCTTGGTCTGGGCAAGTTTGCGACGTTTTCCGGCGAGAGTTCTCTTATCAAATGCTTTTACCGGGCCGATGATGTTTGATTCCTTTGACGAAGCAAGAAGACAGCTATTAACAGGAATAAGCGTATTTCCATCGCTCCAGCTAAGTGTCAGCATACGGTATCCCTTTTTGTAATTCATCCCAGTATGGTCAAAGACTTTAGAACCCAATTCAGTTTTTTTACAACTGGTACGATTGAAAAGACTGTCATCAATGATGAATACATTCTTACGAGAGGCATCGGTAAGATCCTTGATCCCATTGTTAACGATGTCTGCGGCAAGGAGTGACGTAAAACGAAGCCAGTTTGTCTTAGCAGAATTCAGAAAGCGATAGAAGGTATTTTTAGAGAAATCTTCCTTGAAAGAACCGGTACGCTGCTGCATATACATACTTCTTCCGATGAAGATGTTTCCGAGTTTGTATTTCAGAAGAGAAATGGAAGGAACACCTTTCTCCTTGGTCCCATTACATTGCTTCAGTAACTTTCCAACATGATGCTTTGCAAAAAATTTCTGAATACAATCAAGTAAAGCTACCTCATCCGTATGGTTCTGTGCTAAAATGGACATGGCATAAATCTCCTTTTCTATTTTGGTTTCTGGACAATTCCATTATACCAAAGGATTGTATTTATGCCTTTTTTATTGGCTGAAATATTGGATTTTCAAGGTTCAGCACACCTTATTGGTGTGGGAAGTTTGAGTAATTTATAATCCAGATAATGTCCGCATTACCAAATCTACATCCTTATTCTCCAACTCCTGAATAATATGTAAATATGTTTTCTGCGTGGTTGTCATACTTGCATGACCTAATCTTCGTGCCACACTGGCAATAGATACTCCTGCAAATAATAGCAGTGAAGCATGCGTATGTCTAAGTCCATGAATGGAAATTTCTGATATTCCACATGCTTTACAGTGTCTGGTAAGTACATCATTCACTGTTGAATTATATATTTTGGTTTCACCCACAAAAATAGGTTCATCTTCAGGTAATCCTTTTGTTAATTCCGAAAACTTCACTACGATCTGCCAGTCAATCTGAATTTTTCTTACGGACGATTTATTCTTCGTAGGTAAGAATCCTCCATCTCCTTTATAATCCCATGTCTTGCTGATGGATAGAGTCTGTCTGGCAAAATCAAAATCTCCCGGCGTAATCGCCAGTGCTTCTGAAAAACGCATTCCCGTCTTTGCAACTAGTAAAATGAACCAGTCCCAGTTTATTTCATCTTTAATATCCAAATGTGCAATTAAAGTATGTAGTTCAAACTGATTCAGATATTTGATCTTTTTCACCCTTGGAGACTTGCCTTTAATAATGGCCTTTCTGGTCGGATCTCTTTCTATCAGTCCATCATCAACCGCATCTAAAATTGCGCCTTTTAATTGATGGTGGAAATCCAATGTAGTCTGTCTTTCATGCTCCTTAGCATAATCATTCAACAACTTCTGATATGTCGTTCTGGTAAGTTCACATACTTTTAACTCAGGGACAAGTTTCTCAACCCATTTCTGAGTCATCAAATACTTCGCCATTGTTGCGTCCCTGATGGCTCCTCTTTTATACACTTCGATCCACTGCTGATAATAATCATAAAATAATTGTGTTTTGTTTACATCGCTCTGCATAAGTTAATCTCCTTTTCTTTACATTTACTTACGCTGATATAAACACTTAACAATGATTATGTATCTTATGCAATATCAATCAGTGGTTTAATCTCTTCGTCCAATACTTTCTTTAATTCTTTCATACATTGTGCATAATATTTAAATTTCGGAACAGCTTTTTCCTGTACCTCTTTATACGTCGTGTAATCTATCGTCGATTTGATCACACTTTCGTTTGGTATTTCTCCGTTTCTATAGTGTAATGCGGCATACATGACATCTTCTTTTGATGCATACCAGGCACGGCAAAAGTCAGAAACCACTTTATCAATACAGTCGTGTTTCATATTTTCAACAATATTCAAAATGGATTGTCCCCTGTATTTTCTTTCATCTAATTCGATTTCAGATACCAGATTAGACATAATATCTGCTACTTTTGCGTTATCTTTTTTCATCTCTTCGATGTATTGTTTCACTTCTTCAATCTGTTTTTGACGTTCTTCCGGAGAAATATCTTCTTCATCTTCGTTCGGTGTAACAATATTCTGAATCAGATTAATAATATACTCATAATCAATCTTCGTATTGCTGTATGCCATCAATTCATAATCAGGATCTACTTCTGTCTCCTCATCACCCACTAGCGGCTTATCCTTATCATCTCCGTCTGCAAGTTTAATTTCTTCCATTACGTTCTGATATCGGCCGACATATTTTTCATACTCTTCTTCTGTAATCCCATATTCTTCCAACATGCTGTCATCATATTTTGTAAATGACTTTATCTGTGCGAATAAACGGTCAAATGTCTGAAACATCTTGGCAAATACTCTCTTCTCGTTCAATGACATATCTGCAACATCATCCGGTGTTTCTGCTGACACACGCAACGCCGCTAAAGATTTTTTGAATGCCGGTTCTACTTTATCCCATTCTGCCAGAACTGCTCCTTCTGTACTTCCGGCAGAGTATAATTTCACAGCATTATCCACGCTTTCTTTGAACAATTTTGGTGCCTGAAATGTCACGATCTGTCCATATGTTTTATTCTTATCAAAAATACGGTTTGTTCTTGAAAAAGCCTGTATCAGATCATGCGGTCCCATCGGCTGTCTGTCTATGAAAATTGTAGACAGACACGGAGCATCGAATCCTGTCAGCAAACGGTCAACTACGATAACCAGATCCAATTGCTCGTTTCTGCTTTTGAACTTTGTATCTTTTCTTGCAAGCCGTTTATTTAAATTGCTATTATATCCCTGGATCTGTGAAAAATCATATTTCGTACCAAACATTTGATTGTAATCATCCAGTGACTTCTGCATCTTTTGCTGATTCACATGTGAACCTTCCTCATTTTCTGTCACGGAGTACGTAATTGCAAATTTGGGAAAATCCGGAAGTATCTGCTTTATCTTTTCATCAATTTCCAAAGAAGTTTCACCTTTTTTTACTCTTGTAAGCAAATCATAATATTTCTGGGCCATCTGAATCGAACTTGTCGTCAAAATTCCTTCATATGTCTGCCCTTTACCATTCTGAAAGCCTAATTTGTGATAAGACTTATTTAAAATGATATCCAGTACTCTTAGCATATGCGTCTCATTATCATACACGTTGACATTCGTCTCGTCTTCCATATTCTTTGGTCCATTATGCTCTACCTGGAATCCAAGTACCGCATTATCATGAATTGCATTCTGAATCGTATACTTGTGAAGTCTTTTACCATATAATTCTTCTGTAGTACGTGGAAGATCACCTAACTGAGGATATGGATTTTCCCCAAATCTAGGTGTACCGGTGAATCCGTACCACAATGATCTGTTAAAAAATCTTTCTAATTCTCTCTTGGTTTTTGGTGTAATTGCTCTGTGACATTCATCTACAACAAATGCAATTTTAAGATTTTTTATTTTGCTATACTCCGAAGTTCCTTCCTGCAATCTTTTACTGATCAATATCTGCAATTTCTGGATCGTCGTTACAATAACCTGCCGGTCATCTGATTTCAACTTTTTCTTAAGGTCATTTACGTTATCCGTCTCATCAACATCTACCAGATCATTGTTCGCATATGCCTGAAATGCCATCGTTGTCTGCGTATCCAGATCTTTTCTGTCAATCAGAAAAATCGCCTTATCAATCGCCGGAATATCCATTAACAGATTTCTCGTAGCTTTGTAAGATGTCAATGTCTTTCCTGATCCTGTTGTATGCCAGACATACCCGGATTTACCAGTTTTAGAAGCCTCTCGTATAGACTCAATTGCGTGAATCTGATATGGTCGAAGCAAGATTAATCTCTTTGCATCCTCATCCAGCACTGTATATCTTGCGATCATTTCATGTGCTTCCGGAATCCGAAGTACACTTTTAGCAAAATCAAGATAATTTGTTACTGCATTATTATCCCTATCTACCCATCCACTCATAAACTTAGGGTTTAATTCGGTATCATTTGCTGCCGCAAAATATTTGGTATCTTCCCCATTACTAACTACAAACATCTGTACTGCTGAAAATATTCCTGTAAACTTTCCTTCTCCGATGTATTTCTTTATCTGACGGAATCCATCCATATATGAATGTTGTCTGTTTTTCAATTCGATGTGAATCATTGGAAGGCCATTAATCATTAAGGTTACGTCAAACCGTCTGTCTCTTTCCGGTAATGTATCATCTTCTTCATTTTTTAACGCACTATATTGATTAATTACTTCGTACACACTGCTCCCACCTGCAATATGTTCATGATTCATAACCACAAGATGTAACTTTTCCGTATCTCTTTGTACATGAACCTGTACTTTTCCATTTTCACCAACTAACCACTCGCCAGCTTTATAGAAAGAAGAAAACTGCAACTGATTCTTCACCTGTTCGAATTCGGATTCAGATAAGGATTCTCCATTCAGCCTGTCTTTATTGTTCTGTTCCAGGATATATTTAAAATTCTTCCATAAGTCCTCTTCTGTCTTTAAATCTTTACGATAGGTCCATTGAGAATCTCCGTAAACCAGTTGATTAATCAATTTTTCTTCTATCATTTTCTCTAATTCTGGCATTTTGGCTGCCTCCTTTGTGATTATTAGTGTGATTTCTATGTATTTCAGGGTGTTTTTAAGTTTATTTTGCTTATGCTGGTGAAGAGTGATGAGGTGGTCTAAATCATCAAAATAAACTGCAATTTTTCTTTGTTCCTCTTCGCACGGGAAATTCATTTTATATTCAAGCATATCGCTTAGTTTTAAAACTCTATTTCTTCCTGCTCCTCCTGGTGAAGATAATTCCAAATGGTGTTTAAATTTTTCATCCAAAATCAGATACCTGAAAAACTTTGGAAGTATTCCGTTATTAAAAGAATATTGCGGAAACCTATGTGAAACAAGCTTTCCTGCATCATCTTCATCTGTAATTGCAACTGCATGTTCCCAACCGAATGTTATATTAACAATAAATTTATCTGCAGCTACTCGAAACATTTTTGCTGTTTCAAGTTCTTTTCCTTTTTCAACATAGCTATGAAATGTTCCTTTTGCATGGCTTCTGATTCCAAGTCGCATATAACCTTCGGTCGGAGTTTTCACTGGATCTTCATACTTTTCGACTAAATCACCAAACTTACGCTGTTCCCAAGCGAGCAGTTCTTCTTTCTTTCCATTAATATACTTACGCTGGTGAAGAGTGATGAGGTGGTCGATGGTCTGAAAATACTCACCTATTTGCTGTTGTTCTGACATCGTCTTTGGCATCATCAAATCCATGTTAGCCATCTGTTTTCCAGATACCTCAACAAATGTTGATCCAGCACCAACTTTTTCACCATATTCCTTAAGTTCTTCAGACCTTGTAAAAATAAAGTAGGAATCTAATTTTTCTTTATTCGGAACGATGGACTGAAAGCCTTGATTTGTACAGCCTTCTTTCAGCAAAATAGCGGTTTTTCCAATGCCTGCACGTGATGTAAAGAGAACTGTCCCTATGGGAAGAATCTTGGCAGAACTCTTATTTAAACCTTCCTCTGTTATTTTACGTTGGCTGGATTCCAAATAAATTTGTTCACCGATTTCTGCTGGAGCATACCAATCAATATCTCCATCCCAATATGAATCCATACCGGTACTTGGAGTTCCTCCACCTACTATCTCAGCCAATTCTCCCAACTTACGCTGTTCCCAATCATCAGTAAAGCCGTCAAATCGAATTTTTGGAACTTTTTCTCCTTTTTGGGGAAACATTTTTTGAAGCATAAACTTTTTTAATTTTTTCGTTTCTTCACACTTTCGCTGGTGAAGAGTGATGAGGTGGTCGAGCTGATCGAAATAGAAACCTATTTTCTTTTGTTCTTCCTTCACCGGAAAAAATCCAGAACATTCTATAATATCTTCCTGTCCTATTGTTGTGAATGCGGTCGTCTTTGCTCTCACAAGAAACTGTCTTTTAAAATCACTTCCTGATAAATTAAGTTTTACAAAAAACGAGTCATATTTTTCTTTATCAACCTTAAGCCTTATAAGATGATCATCATATACAAAACGTCCAGAATCCAGTAAAACATTGGCTTCAGCAATTCCTTCTGGTTTCAAAGAACTTCTTGTTAAGAAAATATCTCCTTTCTCCACATTGCATTTTTTTACAACCTCTTCATCATGACCACTGAATGTTAATTTTTCTGGATGAATTTTATCTGTATCATACATATTAATTACATTAATATGCCTTAATCCTGTTTCGTTACTTACTTGATTATTCATTATACCATTCGATAGTTTTTCTGTGACTATTTCTGAAACCTTACGCTGTTCCCAATCATCTGTATATCCTTCAAATCTAATCGTCGGTTTTCCCATATCTATTTCCCCTCCATCATGCCGATCAGACCATTCAAAGAAGCCATAATCGTCTCATCTGTAGAAGTTAATTGTTTCACAAGTGATAAAAATTCTCCTTCTACTTTTTCAATCTCTTCATCGGTCTTTTTCATATCTTTCAACAATCCATTCAGTTCAATCGGTTCCTCTTCTTCAAAAGTATCCACATATCGAGGAATGTTAAGATTAAAGTCATTCTTTTCAATATCTTCAAAGCTTGCAAGAAATGTCTCTTTTTCTACCGTTTCTCTCTTTGTATATAGATTCATCACTTTGTCAATATGCTCATCCAGCATTTCATTCTGCTTCTTGCCTTTATTAAATTTCTTAGACGCATCAATGAATAATACATCTCTGCCATCTCTGTGTTTTTTCAATACAATAATACATGTAGGAATGGACGTATTATAGAATAAGTTTGCCGGAAGTCCAATGACCGCATAGATATTACCTGCTCTAAGTAATTTTTCTCTGATTTTCCCCTCTGCCGCACCTCGAAAAAGTACTCCATGTGGTAATACAATCGCCATCGTTCCATTATTTTTCAGATGATATAATCCATGTAATAAGAATGCATAATCCGCTTTTGATTTTGGTGCTAACACTCCATATTCACTGAAACGCTCATCCTGTAAGAATCCTGCAGTGGCACTCCATTTTGCCGAATACGGAGGATTCATAAGTACCATGTTAAAATCTGTTTCTTCATCTGTCGGCCAGTCTCCATCTAAGGTATCACCATTCCGAAGTTTCTGATTTTCTGCTACGATTCCATGAAGGAACATATTCATTCTGGCGAGATTATATGTTGAAGTATTTAATTCCTGACCATAATATTTAATATACTGTGGCTGTTCAGAATATTTCTTTGCATTTAAAAGCAGTGAGCCGGATCCCATACAAGGATCATATACAGACAGACCTCTCTTTTCTTCCTGTCCGGCAATCGCAATTCTGGTTAATATTTTTGATACGGCCTGTGGTGTATAGAATTCTCCAGCTTTCTTTCCCGTCTCGGATGCAAACTGACCGATCAGATACTCATATGCATTCCCTAATATTTCTGCATCTGAATTTAATAAATCAGCCTTATCAACTTCTTTAATTAAATTTGCAACTGTATCGCTCTGTTTCTGATCTCCTGTTCCCAATCTGTTTGAATACAGATCAATATCGGTAAAAAGATCAGCAAATATCGGATCACTTTGTTCAATATTGTTAAATGCCTTTTGTAATTGCTCACGATTAAATGCATTATTTCTGGCTGCATCTGCAAAATACGTATATGTCAGTTCTGGTTCTATTACATAGTGACATTCATCTCTCATTTCCTTAACCAAATCTTCTGCATATTCACCTTTTAATTCTTCTTTATATGCTTCCAATGCTTCTTTTAACGACTTTGGTTTATCGTCACAGATCATGTCATAGACTTTTATCAAAAATGAATCTGATAAATACTTGTAGAATACAATTCCCAACAGATAATCTTTATATTCATTTGCATCCATTTTAGACCGTAGTATGTCTGCCCCACTCCACAACACGCTGATCAAATCTTTACTGTTTTCTGTTTCTGCCATTTTATTTCCTCCACTGCCATTGTTTTTTATTTCATATACTAATACATCTATTTACAAGAATCCCATTTGATATATTAGAAAACTTCTGTTTTTATCAGAATATCACAAACTATTCTTCACATCAACAACGCTTTCCTTTTTCATAGTCTCAAAATACTTGCATCCATTAGCGATGTGCGCTGCCAGGGGCACAAAAAATCGGAAAGATCTCATTTTTGATTTCTTTCCGATTTAAAAATAAAATTATAAAAATAGTAGTAATTATTCCAGTAAATCTGCAACACAAATCTTAAGATCACCATAAATCGTCACAGTAACTTCATCATCAAAGGAATATTGCGTAGAATCCTCCGTCCCCTCAAAAGAGTACACCTGTACAGTCTGTTTCAGTGGATTGACAATCCAGTATTCCCGAACACCGGCGGTACGGTATTTGAAAAGTTTTGTCAGGTAATCCATTCTCTGACTGCTCGGTGATACAATCTCAATAATGAAATCAGGAGTACCGTTGCATCCTTTATCCGTAATTTTTGAGGGATCACAAATTACCGAAATATCCGGTTCCACATAATTGTAATCATCCTGATTTAAGAAAACTGCAAATGGCGCAGGTAAAACCTCGCAAGGACCTCCTTTTGTCTTGATATAGTCTCTTAATGTAGCAGATAGTTCCATTACAAGCCGCTGGTGCTGATAGCTTGGCGGTGCCATATCATAAATCTGTCCGTCAATGAGTTCTGCCCGTTTTCCTTCCGGAAGAGCATAGATATCTTCGATAGTATAATGGTCATCTTTTAATAATGGCATATGATCACATCCTTTCACAGGTGATAGCTTTATATTGTAATTAACACTTGTATCTATTTTTAATTATACATATAAAACAAAATTTCTTCTACCCGGCAAAGAATATCCGATGCACATCATTAAACATCACAAACACCATCAACGCCATCAAAAGCACGATTCCTGCGAAATGCACATATCCTTCCTTCTCCGGCGGCACACGCTTTCCTCTGACTGCCTCTATAAACAGGAAGACCAGACGTCCTCCGTCCAGTGCCGGAAGCGGAAGCAGATTCATCACACCAAGGTTCGCAGATAACAGGATTGCCATATTCAACATCTGTGCGATCACTACGAACACTCCATAAGAACGGCTTTCTTTATACGTGGTATCTACCGTACTTACAATTCCTACAGGCCCCGATAGTTCATTTACACCGATCTGACCTGTAACCAGCATCTTCAGACTGTCTATTGTCGTACAGATCCAGAACTTCACCTCATAGCCGCCGTACTGGATTGCCGTAAGTGGATTGGCTTTTGTATAGCCGGAACTTGCAATCCCCAGTCTCTTATATCCCAGTTCCTTATCCATCTTCGGAGTCAGTGTAACCGTCTTTTTCTTTCCATCTCTTAATACAGTTACAACCACATCCTCATTAGCATGAAACTGGTTATAAAAGCTGACCTCACGGAAAATGTGAATCTTTTTATTTCCCATCTTCACAATCTCGTCGCCTTTCTGCAGACCGGCTTCGGCCGCCGGATAACCGGATTCCACTCCGCCGATCACGGGCTTGTCATAACCGACCATACCGGTGATGATTGCTGCAAAGATAAATGCAAGGATAAAATTGAAGATCGGGCCTGCCGCAATGACAGAAATTCTTGCCCATACGGATTTGTTGTTAAAGTTATTCGGTGAATCCGTTGCTTCTTCGTCTTCTCCCATCGCGCAGAATCCTCCGATTGGAAGGATTCTGACGGCATATTTTGTTCCCTTATATTCCCTCGAGAAAATTGCCGGTCCCATTCCGATAGCAAATTCATCTACATCAATTCCATTCTTCTTTGCCAGTAAGAAATGACCCAGTTCATGGAAAAATATGATGAAGCTGAATAATAAAATTGCTAATATAATTCCCAAATTAAATATTACCTCCTGCTGTTGATTCTCTCATACGTCGCTGCCTCTGTCTCCAGAATCTGTTCCAGCGTTGGATTCTCAATATTCTTATGCGCCTTCATACAGTCCTCAATGATCTCTGTGATCTCCAGATATTTGATCTCTCTGTTCAGGAACTGGCTGACCGCAAGTTCATTCGCCGCATTAAAGACGGTCGGAAGACTTCCACCTTTTCGTCCTGCCTCGTAGGCAAGTTCCAGTCCATAGAACGTATCTGTATCCGGTTTCTCAAATTCCAGTTTTCCAAGGCTCCAGAAATCCACTCTGTCTCCCGGGAGGAATCTTCGTTCCGGATAATACAGTGCATACTGGATCGGCAGCTTCATATCCGGTGTTCCAAGTTCTGCGATAATGGCACCATCGACATATTCTACCATGGAATGGATAATGCTCTGTGGCTGTACCACAACCTGTACCTGATCCACATCGACATCAAACAACCATTTTGCTTCGATTACTTCCAGTCCCTTATTGACCATCGTTGACGAATCGATCGTAATCTTGCGTCCCATCGACCAGTTCGGATGCTTTAATGCATCTTCCACCTTAATCTCCATCAGCTCTTCTGCTTTTTTTCCTCGGAACGGCCCGCCAGACGCCGTCAAAAGAATCTTGTGAAGTGCTCCGTGCGCATTTCCCTGTAACGACTGGAAGATGGCACTGTGTTCACTGTCTACCGGAAGGATCGATACTCCTTTCTCTTTTGCCAGCGGCATAATAATATGTCCCGCTGTAACCAGTGTCTCCTTATTGGCAAGTGCGATATCTTTTCCCGCTTTGATTGCTTCAATCGTCGGACGGATACCGATCATACCGACAACTGCCGTTACCAGAATCTCTGTACCAGCCATCGTTGCGACTTCTATGAGTCCATCCATACCTGCGACGATCTTTGTACTGGTATCTGCTACATTTACACGTAATTCCTCTGCTTTTTCTTCGGACCACACAGCCACGATCTGTGGATGGAATTCACGGATCTGTTCTTCCAGCATCTTGATATTCCTTCTCGCTGCCAGTCCCAGAACTTCGATATCCCCGTTCTCTCTTACAACTTCCAGTGTCTGTGTCCCGATAGAACCTGTAGAACCTAAAATCGCTATCTTCTTCATCTCTTACCTCCTACAATCTGCCTGCAAGGAATATTGCAAGATAATAAATGATCGGTGCCGTAAAGATAACACTGTCAAATCGGTCAAGGATTCCGCCATGTCCCGGAATCAGTTTTCCATAGTCTTTGATGTCATGATTACGCTTGATCGCAGACGCTGCGAGATCTCCGATCTGTGAGATCATTCCGCCGACACCGCAGATAACCGCATACTGTGCCGGATTTACCCCGGCTCCCGTGATCTTATTTGCTGCAAATGCAAAGATTGCACCAAGAAGTGCTGCACCTACGATTCCACCGATTCCGCCTTCCACAGATTTCTTCGGGCTTAACTTCGGTGCCATCTTATGCTTTCCAAGAAGCATTCCCGCACAATAAGCACAGGTATCACATCCCCAGGAACTTAAGAAAATAAGCCATACTGCAACTGCTCCGTCTTCCAGCATTCTTGTCTGGTACACATAAGACAACATCACAGCAACATAGAATACTCCAAAGAATACCGTCATTACCTGCTCTGCCTTAAATGTCGGGAATGAAAATACATATACCGCCATCAATACAACCAGGAAAGCAATGGTAAGCAGTGTTACATACTGCATCTGATCAGTATATAAAAGTGCATAATATACAACAGCTCCCAGATAACCGGTAAGTCCTAATATCTTGTTCTGCACATCCACAACTTTATAAAGCTCTGACAGTCCGATCAGACTGATCAGTGCCAGAAATCCAAACAGTAAACCACCGCCGGTTCCAACCGTTGCAATTAAGATGATAACCAGAACAATCCCACTTAATAATCTCGTCTTAAACATTCTGTTCTTCTTCCTCCTTCACACCACCATAACGTCTGTCACGGTGATTGTATGTTTCAATCGCCTTTTCCAGCTCTTCTTTACTGAAATCCGGCCACGGAACATCTGTAAAATATAATTCTGTATAGGCAAGCTGCCATAACAGATAATTGGAAAGCCTAAGCTCCCCGCTGGTACGGATCATCAAATCCGGATCCGGGATTCCTTTTGTATCCAGATATTGCTCAAATGTTTCTTCTTTGATCTCAGCCGGATCCACTTTTCCATCCACGCAGTCTTTTGCAATCTTACGGATCGCACGGATCATCTCATCACGGCTTCCATAATTAATCGCGATCTGGAAATTCAGACCGCCATTATTCTTTGTTGCTTCTTCCAGTTCCAGAATTCTCTTCTGAATGTCTTCATCCAGTCTTGTGATATCCCCGATCACGCGGACTTTCATATCATTCTTTGCAGCCGTTTTCAGACAGGTCTTCATGTAATTACGAAGCAGCTTCATCAGAGCATTGACTTCATCGTCCGGACGATTCCAGTTCTCTGTGGAAAATGCGTAGACCGTCAGATATTTAATGCCCATTCTCCACGCTTCTTCGCAGATACGCTCTACATTCTTACTGCCCTGTGCATGACCGTAATTGCGCGGCATTCCTTTTGCTTTTGCCCAGCGTCCGTTTCCATCCAATATGATCGCAACATGTTGTGGCACATTCATATGATTATTTCCTCCTAATAACAATAGGTATACAAGAACAGAGGGGACAGTTTCCAGAGCATCTGGACCTTATCCCCCTCCTGTTGTATACTGCTTTTATCTCTTACAGGTCTTATACTGTCATAACCTCTTTTGATTTTGCTTCTACAGCTTTATCAACTTCTTTTACATATTTGTCTGTCAGTTTCTGAAGATCATCTTCCATATCTTTCATTTCATCTTCTGACACATCGGAACCTTTCAGTTTCTTAACAGAATCGATTCCATCACGACGGATATTACGAATCGCAACTTTGGCTGCTTCGCCCTTTTTCTTAACATCCTTTACCAGTTCTTTTCTTCGATCTTCTGTTAATTCAGGGAAAAGAAGACGTACAGTTGTTCCGTCATTCGTCGGATTAATCCCCAGATCTGAAGTCATGATTGCTTTTTCAATCTCTCTTACCATTTTCTTTTCCCATGGCTGAATCTGAATCATACGTGCTTCCGGTACGGATACGTTTGCTACCTGCTGGATTGGTGTCGGTGTTCCATAATAGTCTACCATGATCTTATTCAGAACGTTCGGATTTGCACGGCCTGCACGGATTGCAGAAAGTTCTCCGTCCAGATTTCCGATTGTTTTCTTCATTTTTTCTTCAAATGGTTTTAATCTTTCATTCATAGTGTTATCTCCTTTTATCTGCTTATCTGCATTTTTATACAGTTACTTTTGTTCCTGTAAATGTACCCTTCATTGTCTCAACAATGCTGTTCTCCTCATTTAATCCGAATACCAGCATCGGCATCTTATTCTCCAGACACATGATAGAAGCGGTAAGATCTACTGCCATCAGCTTCTTATCGATAATCTCCTGAATAGATATCTCATCGTACTTCTTCGCTTCCGGATTTACCTTCGGATCACTGTCATAGATACCGTCAATTGCTTTTGCCAGTAACATTGCATCTGCTTCGATCTCAATGGCTCTTAAAACTGCACCTGTATCTGTTGAAAAATATGGATGTCCTGTTCCGCCTGCAAAGAATACAACTTTTCCTTCATTCAATGCTTCTACTGCTGCATCCTTGGAAAACAGTGTGGTAAATGCACCGCATACGAACGGTGTAAATACTTCTGTCTTCATGCCTGCATAACGGAAAATATCAGATACATAGATACAGTTCATAACTGTTGCAAGCATTCCGATCTGGTCAGCCTTCACACGGTCGATCGTCTCACTGGTTCTTCCTCTCCAGAAGTTACCTCCACCTGTTACGATTGCAACCTGTACCCCATCATCTACAAGCTGCTTTACCTGCTTGGCTACACCCATACAGGTAGCTTCGTCAAATCCTGTCTTTTTATCGCCTGCGAGAGCCTCCCCGCTGAGTTTTAACAATACTCTTTTCATAAGTTCTTACTCCTTACCATAAGTTCTCTTTATGCATTCACATACTTATCATAAAGTATAACATAGGAATAAAAAAAAGGGAATATGAAAGCCTCACATTCCCTTAAAAATCCTTTGAATTTTTATCTATTAATCGCGGAAAACCACTTCTCCTGTCTTTTCATCCATGCTTTCTACGATCGCCAATGACTCCAGATGAATACCTTTGGAACGGATGATATCTCCTCCGACCTGGAATCCCTTCTCGATCACAACTCCGGCTCCGACAAGCTCAGCTCCTGACTTTGTAACCAGTTCTGCAAGTCCTTCCAGAGCTTTTCCATTCGCAAGGAAATCATCGATCAGAAGTACCTTGTCACCTTTTCCGAGGAATTCTTTGGAAACAATAATGTCATACACTCTTCCGTGTGTAAATGATTCTACTTTTGTAGTGTACACATCTCCGGCAATATTCTTGGTCTGTGTCTTCTTAGCAAATACAACAGGAACATCAAATACTTCTGCTGCAACACATGCGATGCCGATACCGGAAGCTTCTATGGTAAGAATCTTTGTGATCTCTTCATCTGCAAATCTTCTCTTAAATTCTTTTCCAATCTCCTGAAATAACTTTACATCCATCTGATGATTCAGAAAGCTGTCCACTTTTAAGACATTCCCTTCTTTTATCTTGCCATCCTTGCGGATTCTGTCTTTTAATAACTGCATCTTAGCGGCCTCCACATATTTTTCTAAACGTTACCCAATATTGTAATAACTTTTGCGTCTGATTGCAAGTAGTTTCACTATATATTTTTCTAATATATTTTATTTTGCCAGTTCTTTCTCCAGAACGCCCATTGCAATCTGTTCGCTGGTGATTGGAAGATCTTTGAACCAGATGCCGGTTGCATTCGCAATCGCCTGTGCAAGCGCCGGTGCCGGAGTGTTAATTACGATCTCTCCGATGGATTTGGCACCGAATGGACCGGTCGGTTCATAACTGCTTTCAAATTCGACCTGCAGATTTCCCATATCTCTTCTGGATGGTACTTTATACTGCATGAATGAGTTATTCAGCATTCTTCCCTTTTCATTATACTGGATATTCTCATAAAGCGTCATTCCGATTCCCTGTACAAGCCCGCCTTCTGTCTGCACTCTTGCAAGATTCGGGTTGACAACGGTTCCACAGTCTACAACAGCCTTATAATCCAGGATTTCCACATGACCGGTCTCTTTGTCGAGTTCGATCTCTACTGCCCCTGCCATGAATGGCGGCGGTGATGTCGGAGACGTATTACTTTCTGTCACCTCAAGCGCACAGCCATTACCGCACATGGATTTCGTACCGATATCTTCCAATGATACACTCTTCTGTTCTCTCGGCCATTCTACATGATCGCTTGCAAATACCAGTTCTTCCACAGGTGCCTCCAGCATTCCTGATGCAATCTCAAGGATTCTGGCAATCAGCTTCTGGCATGCTTTTTCTACTGCCTTACCTGTTATATACGTAGTACTTGACGCATAAGATCCGGAATCATATGGCGACGCATCTGTATCGGCACCGAGTACTTCAATTCTTTCCACCGGACAGTCCAGACACTCTGCTGCCATCTGTGCCAGGATCGTATCGCATCCGGTTCCCATATCTGCTGCCGCGATCATCAGTGTATAGAATCCGTCATCATTCATCTTGATTGTCGCGGAGCCGACGTCTACGCCCGAGATTCCGGACCCCTGCATTGCCATTGCAATACCGACGCTTCGAACTTTACCATTTCCCATGTCTTTACACGGATACTTGTCCTTCCAGCCGATTAGTTCCGCAGTCCGCTCCAGGCAGCGGTCAAGTGCACAGCTCTGTGCCGTCTCACCGTAATATGCAGGCATCACATCGCCTTCTCTTACCATATTTTTTAGACGGAATTCTACCGGATCGATATGTAATCGTTCTGCCATTTCATTTACTGCAGATTCCACTGCAAAGAGTCCCTGTGTCGCGCCATATCCTCTGTATGCTCCGGCAGCCATATGATTGGTATACACAACATCGTATGTAAAACGGTATGCTTCTGCCGAACTATACAACGGGATCGATTTATGACCGGACAATCCAACAGTCGTCGGTCCGTGATCTCCGTAAGCGCCTGTATTCGACAGTGTATATACATCGATCGCACGGATCTTTCCTTCCTTCGATGCACCCAGACGGACATGTACTTCCATCTCATGTCTCGGAGACGATGCGATCTGCGATTCCTCTCTTGTAAAGATCATCTTCGAAGCTTTTCCCGTCTTCCATGTGACAAATGCCGGGAATAATTCCGCCACGACCGACTGCTTTGCACCAAATCCGCCTCCGATTCTCGGTTTGCTGACACGGATCCTGGATTTCGGAATTCCAAGTGCATTGGAAATGATACGTCTTACATGATATACAATCTGTGTAGAGCTTAAGATATTCAGTCTTCCATAAGCATCCATAAAGCATGTCGTACGGAATGTCTCCATCATGGCCTGCTGCGCTGCTCTTACATGATAAGTGCCTTCCACAACTTCATCACAGTCAGCCAGCACTGCCTCTACATTCCCGTCTTCAGTGCTGTCACATGCACATAAGTTCCGCTTATTATCTGCGCCGACCTGGCAAAGTGCCTTCCAGTTGTCTTCCGGATGTACCAGTACTTCGTTATCTTTTGCTGTATGGAAATCCAGTACTGCCGGAAGTACTTCATACTCTACTTTCAACATCTTAAGTGCCTTATCCACACACGCTTCATTCTCTCCTGCCACGATTGCCACAGGATCTCCCACATATCTGACATGCTGGTCAAGGATCAGACGGTCATACGGACTGAGTTCGGGATATGTCTGTCCCGCTGTGGTGAATCTTTCATGCGGCACATCTTCCCACGTGTAGATATCTTCGATCCCCGGCACTCTTTTTGCCACATCTGTCTTTACTGATTTTACGATCGCATTGGCATGCGGGCTTCGGAGTACCTTTACGATCAGGCAGTCCTTTGGAGCAAGATCATCCATGAATACCGGTTTTCCTGTCACCAGTGCCATTGCGTCTTTTTTTCTTATCGGTTGTCCGACTGCTTTCATGATCTTTCTCCTTTCTTTCTGTATTCGATAAATGCTTCCATTGCACGAAGCTGTCCTTCATATCCGGAACATCTGCAAAGATTTCCCGCAAGATATGCCTTGATCTCTTCTCTTGTCGGCTCCGGATTCTCGCGGAACATGGCAATTGCATTCATGATCATTCCCGGATTGCAGAAACCGCACTGTTCTGCACCCTGATCTGCAACAAATGCACCGAATTCTTTTGCTTCTTCCTGAAGTCCTTCTAACGTATCTACCTTGCATCCGTCGACTCTGGCTGTCAGCATCGAACAGGATAATACCGGTTTATCATCTACAAACACTGTACACAGACCGCAGTTCGACGTCTCACATCCACGTTTTACACTATAGCATCCATGATCTCTGACAAAATCGATCAGAAGCTGATCGCTGGATATTTCCGCTTCTCTCATTGTCCCATTTAAAAGAATCTTTACTTTCATATCCTACTGATCTCCTCCTTTTGTATTCAGTGCTTCCAATGTCCTGCGGATCAGAACATATGCCAGACGGCTTCTGTATTTTTTGCCGGCGCGCATATTACTGTCCGTCTTCACCTGTGAAGCAATGCATTCTGCCTCTTTCTTCATCTCTTCTTCAGTACAGACACCACTCCATACTTTTTCTCTGACTGCTTCTGTCAGTTCCAGTCGAACCGCCTTCTGCGGTCTTGCACCGATACATACGCATCCATTTTCAGCATTTACTGAAACCGCACATGTCAATACCGGAAAATCTGTCTTGGAATTTCTATGTGCCAGATAGATCATATTTCTCTGATCCTTTTTTACAATGACTCTGACTAAAATGTCATTGTCTCTTTTCATCTGCGCAAATTCCTGTAATGGAACAATCCCTCCTTTATACAGTTCTACGTAACTGTCCATTGCAAGAAACACCGTCAGTACATCCGAAAATCCATAGCGTCCGAATATACTTCCACCAATCGTTGCAAGGTTCCGGAACTGTACGCCGACAATATCACTGACCGCATTTTTTACTGCGCCTTCACACCACTGGTTCAATCTTTCATGAGATTCCAGTTCACGGAGTGTCGTCATACATCCGATCCGGAATTCTTCTTCTGTCTCTTCGATCTGATTCAGACCAAGTCCGGACAGATCAATCGCTTTCTGTACATTCCGGTTCGACATCTTAAGCCACAACATGCCGCCCAGAATGCAGTTCGTCCTCTTCTGGTTCAGTTCATATGCCTGTTCCAGACTTTCTGCCTTCACATATTCCTTGATTTTTAACATACGCCTTTATCCTTATCTCTCTTTACTTAGCTTTATCCAGTTTCATCTATTCTTACTTTTATCAGTCTCACCTTTTTATCTATTCGTCTTTATTCCAGTGTGATCGCACCGGGAAAACAGACTCTGACGCAGGCAGGTTCCCGCCCTTCCCTGATTCTTTCAATACACCCGTCACACTTTTCCATTTTTCCGTCCTTGTCAAAATGGATCACGTCTTTCGGGCAGACCTTTTCGCAGGCATGACATCCAATACATTTTTCTTTGTCTGTCAGTACAAATCCAGTCTTCAGATCTTTGTAAATTGCCTGCACCGGACAGGCTTTGATACAGATACCGCAGTGAGCACAGCCCGGACAGATATTCTTTTCAAACTGATTTTTCACTACCTTTTTGACCGTCCGATGGCTCTTTGCATCTACATCTTCCACATCATGGTGTGCATCCAGACAGGCTATATGACAGGCATAACAGCCGACACATTTATCCGGATCAAATTTTAATCGGTAACTCATGCCTTCACCTCGCCTTTTTCTTTCTCGATTTTACAGAAATAACTTTTATATCCCGGGAATCCTGAAATTGGATCCAGATAATTTCTGTCTATCAGATCATTTGCCTCACCCTTTGCATTGCCATGATAGACGTGTACAATTCCCGGCTGGCTGTTCAAGTAAACCGCCGCAATTCCGCACATACTTCCCACCGGGGAAGATACCCTCACTATGTCACCATCTGCAATACCATACTTTTTCGCATCTTCCGGATGGATTTCTACCAGTGTTGCCTTTTCAAGTCCTGCAAGCCACGGTACCCGGTATGTTCTTGCATGGAAAAGCTGTGGTTTTCTGGAACCGGTATTCAGAATCAGTGGATATGCTTCCCTGTCCATGCCTGACACCTCACGGAAATCTCTGTATTCCGGAAGTCCGGAATATCCGTGGCTGTCTTTGTAACGTTCGAGTATCTGTGATACAAATTCCACCTTACCGGATGGTGTATGAAAGCCTTCTTTTTCATATCTCTTAAATGCCGGCGGAATGATCACACGTCCTTTTACCCCTTCCGGATGCGCCCGCAATTCCTCCAGTGTGACACCGGATGGCTCCAGAATATATTCCATATATTTCTCATAGCCATGTTCCAATGCTTCATCATGTAACTGCATGGCACGAAGCATACCGATCATGATCTCAATATCATTCTTCGCCTCTCCGACCGGTTCGATTGCTTTTTCTGACAGGAAGAACATTCCTCCCCGTCCATTCAGCACAACATCTCGTTCAAAGGAAGACGCTGCCGGAAGAACCAGGTCTGCCATCTTGCTTGAATCTGAAAAAAACAGATCTACATTCACATAAAAATCCAACGCTTCTAACGCCTTCTGAAAATATTCCGGTTCCGGCCACATTCTGTGGTTCAGGCCGAATCCCACCACAGCTTTCAGCGGATATGGTTCTTCCTTCAGAATATAATCTGCAATTCTTGTACACTGCGCTTCCTCACACGGGAGATCAAACCATGCCGGAAAATCTTTCTCACCGATGGCTTCTATCGTATCCAGCCGTTTTACTTTTCCATATTCATTGCAAGGAGACACCGGACCCGGTCTTGACGGATTGCCCCCCGGGATATCATAGTTGCCGGTAAGTGCGATCAGACACATCACTGCCCGGTAATTCTGCATTCCATTAATATTATGTACAACTGGAGACGCTGAAAACATTATGCCAGCCGGACCGTTAGACGCATACATTCTGGCAGCCTCACGGATCAGTTCTTTATCTACACCGGTGATCTTCTCTGCTTTTTCCGGCGGAAACTGATTCACATACGCCTGATACTCCTCAAAACCATATACATATGTTTCTACAAATTCTTTATCATACAGCCCTTCTTCTATGATCACCTGTGCCATAGACAGCGCAAGTGCCCCGTCCGTTCCCGGCAAAAGTTTCAAGTGGATATCCGCTGCCTGCGTCGTTACGGTCTCTCTTGGATCTACGGCTATGATCTTCGCCCCACGTGCTTTTAACGACTGATAAGGTCTTGCCATTCCCACATTGGAATGATACAGATTGTTACTCCATACGAGAACCGTCTGTGCATGCATCAGATCCGGAAAGCAGATGTCATTTCCATAAATAGATCTCCATGCCATTGCCGCCGACTGAAAACAGGTACTGGATTCCGTACAGTAATTCGGAGACCCGTAAGCATTAGCAAGCCGCAGAAGTGCCGGTCTGTACCATTTCGGATATCCCGCATAAAATGCTGCCGCCTGCGGACCATATTCTTTTTTGATCCTGAGAAGATTCTCTGCAATCATCCGATACGCTTCATCCCAGGATATGCGTTCAAATTCCCCGCTTCCTTTTTTTCCGATCCGTTTCATCGGATACAGAATCCTGTCTTTGTTATAAACATACTGCCTGGAAGCAGCTCCTTTAGAACATAATCCTCCACTCTGCCCCGGAAGATCTCAGCTGCCTTCTACCGACACAAGCGTTCCTTCTTCTACATAAGCATCGATCGGACATCCCGCTGAACAGATATTACAGCGGACTTTTTTTATTACTCTTTGATTCATGCTGTTTCACCCATCAATATTTCTATGTTTATTCGTATATTTTATTATAACAAGTTGCTTTTCAGTTTTCTATCTATTTTTCAAATTTCTGTCTTTCTTTCCTTTCATGATCTCAAAGTACATAATAAGAAGAAGTGTTCCCGCCAGCACCCATGCCGCCGGAGATGCCAAACAGATTCCCATATAGCTGCCAAAATGTGATGCAATCAGCGATGCACCGCTCCGTCCGACAAGTTCTGCAATCCCCGCTGTCATCGGAAGCAGTCCATATCCCATCCCCTGAATTCCGTTTCTATACAAATTAACAATAACAAGAGGCAGGAATGACACGCTTACACACCTCAAATAAATATCCACATATTCCATGATCTGATTTACATTCTCTGATACAAAGAATATCGTCATATATTTTCCGACAAAGAAAATAATCACACCTGTCACAACCGCATAAATAAATCCAATCAATGTTGCACTCTTAAATCCTTTACGGATTCTCGTATATTTCCCTGCCCCCATATTCTGTGCACAGTAAGTCGCCATCGTTGTACCAAGCGCAACGTAGGCCTGCGTAAACACCTGCTCGATCTTGCTTGCTGCCGCAAATCCGGCTGCAGCTGTAGAACCGAGGATATTCAGGCAAGACTGTACAACAATCGTTCCTATCGCCGTGATGGAATACTGGAATGCCATCGGAAGTCCGATCTTCAGCTGCCATCCGGCCAGATTCTTATCTATTTCCCAGTCTTCTCTATGAAGATACAGTGCGGGAACCTTCTTTGCAATATATAGCAGACACAGGATTCCCGAAATTCCCTGTGCGATCACTGTCGCATAGGCTGCCCCTGCCGCTCCCATTCTAAATACAATGATAAACACCAGATCCAGCACAATATTCAAAAGTGCTGCAATCACAAGAAAATAAAGCGGACGCTTACTATCGCCCAGTGCTCTTAATACACTTGCAAGATAATTGTAAAGTGCCTGTGCCACAATCCCGCCGCAAATGACCATAATATATCCGTAAGCTTCTCCATACATGTCTGACGGTGTATTCATCAAATGCAGCACCTTCGCCATACTGATCATGCTCAGCAATGTAAGAATAACGGTTACGATCCCTGTAAGTACCGCACCGGATGCCACAGACTTCTTCATCGCCTTCATGTTTCCGGCTCCGAAGTGCTGTGCTGTAACAACCGTAAATCCCGCCGTAACTCCCTGCAGGAAGCCAATGATCAGAAATACCAGTGTTCCACATGCTCCTACCGCCGCCAGTGCCGCATTACCGACAAATTTCCCGACGATCACCGTATCTGCCATATTATAAAACTGCTGAAAAATATTACCGATAAAGATCGGCATTGTAAAATTGAAAATAATCTTCCCGGGAGTGCCGACCGTCATATCTTTTTCCATCCTGTTTTCCTCCTTTTCCGTCATCTGTGTATATCGCTATCTTTCATCTTCAAGCTGCCTTCTATGTGTTTACATTAAGAAAAGACCCTGATATCGCTTCAGAGCCTTTTCTCGCAAAACTTTATTCATTATATAAAACACGGAAAACAATTGCAACTATTTTTCTGCAGATTTATTTACAAATCCAACTTTATTAAGCGGCCAGTACCGGAATCCTGCTTTGGCCAGAATTGCCTCTTTCTTTACATACGTGTTATCCCAGTATCTGGAATCCAGACTATTGTTCCGGTTATCCCCCATTACAAAATAACTATCTTCCGGAACTTCATAAGGTCCGAAGCTTCCTGCCATCTCTTCCGGGCAGAAGCTTACCGCCTGTGTCTGCTCTTTTCCATCAATGTAAATCTTCCCGTCTTTCACGGTAACCGTCTCTCCTGGCAGTCCGATCACGCGCTTGATAAAAATCTTGGACGGATCATCTGGATATTTGAAGATTACAATGTCATATCTCTCTGGATCATCTTTGATATATGCCAGACGGTTTCCCAGCACCCGGTCTCCTTTCATAATCGTATTCTGCATAGATTCCGACGGAATCACGGCATTGATATACACCAGTTTGTTCATTGCAAATACAACACAGAATATGATCAGAAATGTTTTCAGATAATCCCATACAGCCGCCATACCGGTCAGTTCTTCCTCTTCCTGCTTCTTTTCCTTTTTATTTTTCATATTTTTGCACTCTCCCCTTTCATGTAGCACATACGCGATCTTTTTCACACATTTTTACGTTCTCCCCACGCTTCACACATATAGCTTCATATAGTTTATGAAAGTTTTAATATAACCCCATCCGGACTGAATGCCACTTCATTGCCCTCATTAATCTCCTTCTGATAAAGTTCCGCATCCGGAATCTCTAACTGAATCTCTTCTTCACTTTTCAGCTTCAGAAGGGTTACTTTAGCCATTGGTTCTACCCCGTCCGGTCTTCCTTCACATCCAAAATCCGGTTCATCAATTCTCATCACCAGATATCTCATATCCAGGATATCTACTGTCTGCGCATCTAATTTTCCATCAAAGAACTTATCCAGTACTCTCCGAAAGACTTCATTCTCTTTTGCCGCCAGCGCAAACAACGTCATTGACGAACGCAGTTTCAGATCATCAGGCCATCCCATGACTCTGGTTGCATCATCTGATTCCAGTTGCAAAAGTGCCTCTGAACTCTCTCTTAAATGTGCATTTGTCACTGCGTTTTCTATATATGCTTTAGCTTCTTCATAGTCTTCAATAGCGTAGTACATTGCAGTACCGCTACTCCCCAGCCCCTGAATCTGCGGAAAAATGTACCACATCCAGCAACTTCTCTTATGTCCACTCTTAATCTCTGCAAGAGCTGTCTTAAATTCTGACTCCTGCGCTTTGATAAACCTCTCTAGATTATTCTCTCTCATTCTTTTTTTGAACCTCCAGTCCATACATCTGTCTGTACGCTGCTTCTTTTCCAGTACAGTTTTTATAACAACATCTTTTTCTATTTTAGCATACCTTTCTATGTCATGTATACATCAAATCATCCGACATCTATAGAATAACCGGAACACAAAAAGCAGAAACTATTTTTTACACCAGCTTCCGCTTTTCTTACTTTTATTACTTAATCTGTAGGATATGAAGATTCCTTATATTTTTCCAGACTTTTTAAACAGCATATGAAATCCCCCCTTCTTCTTACCGGCAGAAAAATTTTCTTGCATTTTCCGATATGCCAGACTATAATAACGATTGAACAAAGTTTTTATAAGCAGGGGGAGCTGGTGAAAACCGGCTGAGAGGAAGCGTAATTCCGTTTCGACCCTTTACCTGATTTGGATAATGCCAACGGAGGGATTCATACCATGTATTGATTTGACAGAGATGCCCCCGCATCTCTTCTTTTTTTGCTTTTTGTACCCTCCATCCGCTTTATGAATGAAGGGTATTTTTTTATGAAAGGAATGTTTATTTATGACACACACAACTTTATCATCAGACTCTTCACGGACAAGACGACTGGCTCTTGCCGGTGTATTTACGGCTCTTGCCATCGTCGGAAGTTTCTTAAGCTTTCCGGTTGCAGGCAGTAAATGTGCACCTGTACAGCATATTATTAATATCCTGGCAGCAGTCACGTTAGGGCCCTGGTACAGTGTAGGAATTGCATTTTGTGCCAGCCTGTTACGAAATCTGCTTGGTCTTGGCAGCATGATGGCTTTTCCCGGAAGTATGGTTGGAGCACTTTGCTGTGGACTTGTATACTCCATTTGCCACAAGCTCAGCCTGACTTGTCTTGCAGAGGCACTCGGCACAGGAATTCTTGGCGGCCTGGCTGCTTATCCTGTTGCAGTATATATTATGGGAATCACTCCTGCCGGGATCTTTGTCTATGTAGTTCCATTTCTGATTTCTACTATTGCAGGAAGCATTCTTGCATTTCTGCTGATTACAGCGCTGAACAAAAGCGGCGTAATGGCTATGATAAAAACGACTCGTTAAGAGTTGTTTAGAAACGGTACATTGGGGACACCACCTTGTACCGCATACACAAGTATCAGATTTTCCCATCTGATATAGGCGTCAGTAATTTCATAGTTCTTTTATGAACCTCAGATCTGTGTAGAGAAATGTTTTCCTGCATCGAAATCTGTGTGTTTTGCTGACGCATTATAACCTTATATTTAATTTTTTAACGGAGGCAAACACATGAGAAATTACACAACACAGATGGATGCTGCAAGAAAAGGAATTGTCACTCCTGAAATTGAGATTGTAGCAAAAAAAGAAAACATGACAACAGAAGCACTTATGAAACTTGTTGCTGAAGGCAAGGTTGCAATCTGTGCCAACAAGAATCACACCAGCCTTGATCCTGAGGGTGTCGGAAGCATGCTCCGTACCAAGATCAATGTAAATCTTGGTGTATCCCGCGACTGTAAGGATTACAATATTGAAATGGAAAAAGTTATGAGCGCTGTAAATCTTGGTGCTGAAGCCATCATGGATTTATCGAGCCACGGTAACACACAGCCATTCCGCCAGAAACTGACACATGAATGTCCTGCTATGATCGGTACTGTTCCTGTATACGACAGTGTCATCCACTATCAGAGAGATCTTGCAACTCTGACTGCGCAGGACTTCATCGACGTTGTCCGTCTTCACGCAGAAGATGGTGTGGACTTTGTCACACTTCACTGCGGAATTACACGTAAAACGATTGAACAGATAAAAAAACACAAACGTAAAATGAATATTGTAAGCCGTGGCGGAAGTCTTGTATTTGCATGGATGTGTATGACCGGAGAAGAAAATCCTTTCTACGAACACTATGATGAGATTCTTGATATCTGCGAAGAATATGATGTTACTATCTCCCTTGGTGATGCATGCCGACCTGGATGTCTGGCCGATGCTACCGATGTATGCCAGATTGAAGAACTGGTGCGTCTTGGAGAACTTACAAAACGTGCATGGGACCACAATGTACAGGTAATGGTAGAAGGACCGGGACATGTACCGCTTGATCAGGTTGCTGCCAACATGAAAGTACAGCAGAGTATCTGCATGGGTGCTCCGTTCTATGTACTTGGCCCTCTTGTTACGGATATTGCTCCAGGTTACGATCACATCACATCCGCTATCGGTGGTGCAGTTGCTGCTATGAATGGTGCTGCATTCTTATGTTATGTAACACCTGCAGAACATCTGGCGCTTCCTAATGTAGATGACGTAAAACAGGGGATCATTGCTTCCAAGATTGCTGCCCATGCTGCCGACATCGCCAAAGGTGTTCCCGGAGCACGTGATATTGATGATAAAATGGCTGAAGCACGTCAGAAACTTGACTGGGACGCACAGTATGCCTGTGCATTAGACCCTGAAACAGCCAAAGCCATCCGTGACAGCCGAAGCCCGGAAGATGATCATAGTGATACCTGCAGTATGTGCGGAAAATTCTGTGCAGTCAGAAGTATGAATAAAGCTTTGGCCGGAGAATATATTGATATTCTGTAATTCTTGGGATTTAATTTATTAACTGGAGAAGCGGCCTCTCAGTCCTTGAAGGAAACAATAGATAAGGATTATTGTTTCCTTCAAGTCGTGACTGGCTGTGGATGTTAATAAATGAAATGCCCGGAAGTCTAACCCGGTGGAAGCCACTACGGTTACGCATTTGCCATTTAGTACCATAAAAGTGTAGTTGTTAGAGAGTAATTAACTCTAACATCTACACTTATTTTATTATAATAAGGGAAGTAGTTGGTATGACATATTGCCATTAGGATTTTCACATCCGTGAATGAAACCGTCAGCCATCCCCTTATTATAAACATTCATTTAAGCAGGTTGAAACTCGCAGGAGCTTTCGCGTAACGAACTAAACTGAATCATAATAAGTGT
>AUXO012314876.1_pt1 | contig 27781 bp, 20 predicted proteins | sample 768731 | NCBI WGS metagenome assembly AUXO01 (sample SAMN02715735, study PRJNA202380) | gut metagenome | biome: sheep rumen | host: Ovis aries | place: New Zealand: Palmerston North
AAAGAACGGATTTTTGACAAAATCGGAAAGCCATTTCTTACAAAAATAATATGGAGCGAACGCGACGACAATGAAAGGTGTAAAAAGTTTAGAAAGTTTATAGGGTCACCGCATCTTCAAAGGCGCGTGTTGGTATACGGAATGTCACGCCTGTCATCGTAAGGGCAAAACAAAAAGGTCGTACAGATTTATCTGTACGACCTTTATTCACCTTAACGCCGGCGCGAATTATCCGATAAGATAATTCGCGATTTTCGCCAACGCGTTCATCGCGTTGACCGCGTCTCGGGTGTGCCCGCCTTTCTGTGCTATGCTCCTGCACACGGTTGCATTCGCGCACATATAGCAGTCAATCGCGGTGCCTGTGTTGCCATTTTTGAGAACATATTCGGAGACAACCGCCTCCGTCAGTTCTTTTGGAAGGACTGCCTTGAACTTCTCCTGGCAATCCTTCATTGCTTCCGTTATGTCGGGAACCTGGATATTTCCAAGTCTTTCGACTTTTTCAATATCCACCTGCCCGGCGTTCTCAAGGTACTTTTTAAGTCCCTCCTCGAACAGGGTGACAGAAGTTGCACCATAATGACGAACGTCCGTATTTTGTACGTCCCCGCTAGGAAGGTACACGTCCTGGCCGTCCACTGTCAGGTATACTCTGCCAGTGGCGGATGCCATTCCAACGTCGGAAGTGTAAAAAATAAATTTCACATTCACGTCGTTGGCGTTGATGCCAAGTTTGCGGAGAGTGTCTTTGACCTCTTCAGCAAACAGTTCATCTTTAACGTCAAATCTGGCATCAAAGAACTCATGGTCCCATGACGAGGATGAGAGCGTAACGCTCTCATATCTCTCCTCCAGTGCAGACACACACACGTGAAGGAGTTCCTTCATGTCAAGGATTATATAGTCCTTTGACAAGGCAGCGTCTACCTTGCCCCATCTGACCAAAACAGTCATAGGGATGTGGTTCAGTTGCATAAGATAATTGACGATTTCCGCCCTTTTTTCTGGGGGAATGGGCGTTACAGCTGATGTTTTCACCTCTGCATTCGCCATTCTGCAAAAGAATCCTGCCCTGTACAGAATGTGGTGGAAAGCCCGTCCTGTCGACTCCAGCGGGATAACCCGATATTTGTTATCCCCAGGAACAACAAGGAAAAGTGCCCTTTCGTCCATACACTCCAGCACCGCCTCTTTATTCTGGTCGATGCCCTCTGTAGGAATCTTCGCCCCGCTGTTTCTTTCCAGAAACTTCTTGCTAACATTATTAGCGTCTACATCCGTGACATTAATAATGTTTCGAGGAAAGTGGATTAACCCGCATTCATCCACTCGGGGCTTAATCCACTCGGAATCTTTGGACACTTCATCGAGAAAGGCATAAACTTTCTCAATTTCATTTCCAAGATTTCGCTGTTCCATATCTTTGATTCTTTCCATATCTTACCTCCTCATGGAAAAATTGATAATTACGATTTAAGTATGTTTTTATTTTTTAAAAACAAAAAACAGCGGTTTCCCGCTGTTTTTATGGTGAATGGTCCACCGCTTTTGCATATACTCAAAAGCAGGGACTTTCTGCCTTAAACATGACAAAAATCGATATACTATTTCGTTTTCTGTTTTTTCCCTATCCTTACGGTTTTTCGGGCAACCTCTTTATAATCCCCATCAAGTACACCAACTGACAGGATAAACGGCTCTCTCCCATGTACAGATGCCTTCGCGGCGTCTTCATCCCCCTTGAGAAATTCGTTAAAATCAGGATAAATAAAGAAATACGAAGACGTTCTATCTTCCCTTCTGCGCATGGAGATTTTTCCTGTTTGCAAAATAAGAAGCGCCGTTATTCTTTTATCCGTGTCTTCTTTTTCGATATCATTAATAACTGACCACGGCGGAGTAAACTCAAGCCTATTGTCAAAACATTTTATTGTTTCAAGATAATTTTCCCATTTTGTTTTCATATGTCTTCCTCCAATCATTAATCATGCCCGCCCGGCATATGATTTCCGAACGGGCTGATATATTACTTGATAACAGTGAATCCCTTATGACAATACCCAGTGGTTTCTGTAATGTAATTGGATATTGCGTCATCTTCTTTCTCAGATTCAACTGAATCGGGGATACTGATTTCGTCAGGGATGCCAAGGAACTCTGCCATTTGCGTGGGATTGTTCTGAAAATAATTGCGTGCTGCTTTTTCCTTTTCGTCCCAGGTCATATCTATAAATATTTCATATGGAATACGAATTGCCTCAGACGCACCCGCCGGGTCGCTTTCGGCAACATCACAAAAATATTCAATCGCATCATCAGTATCAACGTCCCATTTAATATTAACTGCTTTCATATTCCCCTCTTTTTGTTTTACAAATAAGCGCAGAATGCTCGTGATTTCAGTCACGGGTTATTAACTATGCAATAGTATCAACGGGTTCAACTCCCGCATAATATTTATTCCTTATCTTTTCAAACTCTTCCTCCGTGTAGTAAAATGCACAGTTTACGCAATTATCATGCGCATTAGGATATTTTTTTCTGTATTTGTCAATGATTTCTTCTACACTGTTACCATTTACTACCACATAATCTTTAATACCGAACGGAAAATCTTTGTCTGTTCCGTACGTAAAATACATCCTCATATGATATGCCGGGCGGTTCCAAAAAGAACACGCTTTTCCTCCTTTCTTCAAAGTATGATATAAGTATACTTATTTTATGAACTGCATTGTTTTTCTAGGAATTATTCTCTACCCAATCTTTATGCCGACAACTTGTTTTACCTCTGAAAAAATCTCTGACGACTTATCTGTCGTTTTCATATTGTTGACGGCAACAGAAACAAATAATGATACTTCTTTTTCCTCTCCCCCAACATGGTCGACCTTATATATTTCTATGCACGGGTATTCTTTGTTGTCTTTAACAAATGAATACCGAATAGTTCCCACGTTTCCATTTACGTTTGATGTCGGTTCTCCTTTTAAGAGTTCGTTCTGTTTGATTTTCTCAACCCGTTTGGATATATGACTTTGTATATATGCCGTGTCATTTTTTATATCCATAGCCTTAACGGACATATCGATTCCGTCTCTTGATGATGATGCTGAAGTATCCCCCGCTATCAGATTGTCTGCGTCGATAATATAAGTATCTATAAAATACTCCTGTTCTTTGAGCCGCACCTTTTTCATATAAAGGTATGGGCTTTCAGGCTCAGTTCCCTCTTCAACATACTGTTCTATCTTCATGTTCTGAAGGTCAGTCTGTGTCGTACCGCTGTCTGCTTTATAAATATCAAAATTCATATCGTCTTCTTTCCTATGGCAGCCGGAAAGCAAGGAAAGAAAAATCAGTAATAATAGGATTTTTTTTCTCATAGGGCATTACCTCCTTACTATAAGTATGAAAGAAACGGGAATTAATCCCATTAGATTTGAGATTAATCCCCGTCCTTTTTAATTATCTTGAATGTATTGTTTGATATGTTGTTTTATTGTTTCAACTCATGCCGACATTCCGCAAAGTGTGTTATATCTTTCCTCCCGCCACCTTAGAAGTAGGGGATTCCTCGCTTACATATGATTAAGGTATTCCAAGTATTCCTTTTACTTTATTAGCTAGGCCTGTAAAAAATCCTGCTACTTTATTGGCAACTCTTCCAACGAGGTCTTCGTTTTCTGCTTTGCGCTGATTAAATATTTTCTGATTATTGCTATATGAAGTATTCGCCGCACTTGACGCGTCGCCCGCAAATCCTCCGTATTTGCCAGCCATTTCTCCGCGGGCAGCATTAAATCCTGATTCGCCGGCACCCGATGCAAGCGAGGAATACGCCCCGCTGAGAGGTGTTGCCGGAAGGTCACCAAATCCTATAGACGGCACGCCTCTGTCATAGGCTCCACTCATTCCTTTTTGTGCGGTACTGAAGATATTTCCAATACTGATGCTGCTTTTAATATCTCCAAAACTTCCTTTTGTGGTAGATTTCAGATATGTGTCTCCCATTTTTTTACTCATATCCGATACCATTTTGTTAGGGTCAAAGCCGTCGGGAATTTTGGGTTCTTCCAATTTAAGCGATGAAGCAAGGTCGCCGTATGTAGTATTGAAAAGTTCCATACAGTTTATGGACTGCTGTGAACTTTCCGCCTTTACAAAACTATCTGTATATACCTGAGAGAGCGCCATGTATTGAAGGTTTAAAAGTCCTACATCGTAAACAGATGAATAATCCATAATTGCTACTTCTGCTGCGATATTTTCCGGCACGGGTATTTTCATCTGCGAACCGATAGCCATGGAAAGTTTCATCGGATTATTTTCCTCGATGCTCTTCATTACGTCGCCATATACGGCAGTATAATCACCGTTATTAAGGACATCACGAATATTCATCTGCTGCGCACCCTGTTTAAGGTCGTTAAGCGACAAATTTCCACCGTCTGCAAAACTGTCAATATACATCTGCGCGGAGTCCGCCGTAACGCTGCTTCCGTTGGTGCTTATGCTTTTTCCTATTGCGCTCATATCCATATCGTATTCAGTATCCGCGCTAATATCCGCAGCGTCATTTTCCGGTTTTTCCACGTCGGGCACGTTTTCACTTGCGTAGACGGGATATGAGCAAAACATTACACTCGCCAATATTAAAGATGTTATTATTTTTTTTCTCATGTTAAACCTCCTTTCGCAATAAACATTATTTTGTATATGATTCACTTTTAGGAGTCAGTTCAACCTGTTTCACCGTCTAATATGTATATATTCTCTTGACATATGTTAAGGGGCAACCATAGTCGGGGAAGATATAGCGTCGACAACTTTGTCCCTTACTCTTCCAACAAGGTCCTCATTTTCTGCTTTGCGCTGATTAAATATATTCTGATTTTTATTATATGAACTATTTGCCGCGCTTGACGCATCGCCCGCAAACCCTCCGTATTTACCAGCCATTTCTCCGCGGGCAGCATTAAATCCTGATTCGCCGGCGCCCGATGCAAGTGAAGAATACGCTCCGCTGAGAGGCGTTGCCGGAAGGTCACCAAATCCTATAGAAGGTATACCCCTGTCGTACGCCCCGCTCATCCCTTTTTGTGCAGTACTGAAAATGTTTCCAATACTGATACTGCTCTTGATATTGCCAAAACTTCCCTTTGTTGTTGAATCTATGTACATTTTCCCCATCTCTGTGCTCATCTTTTCAACCATTTTGTTCGGGTCGAAATCGTCAGGGATTTTGGGCTCTTCCAATTTAAGAGACGAAGCAAGGTCACCATATGTTGCATTGAACAGTTCCATGCAGTTTATAGACTGCTGTGAACTTTCTGCCTTTACAAAACTATCTGTATATACCTGAGAAAGTGCCATGTATTGAAGATTTAGAAGTCCTGTATCATAGATGGATGAATAATCCATGATTGCCACCTCCGCCGCGATGTTTTCCGGCACAGGTATTTTCATCTGCGAACCGATAGCCATGGAAAGTTTCATCGGGTTGTTTTCTTCAATGCTCTTCATAACGTCGCCGTATATCGCAGTATAATCGCCATTATTAAGGACATCGCGAATATTCATCTGCTGCGCGCCCTGTTTCAGGTCGTTAAGCGACAAATCTCCATTGTTCGCAAAACTGTCAATATATTGTTGCGCAGAGCCAGTATTAGAAGAGATTCCCCCCATGTTTATGCCACTGTTAGAAGAATCCGTTTCACTTTCAGCGCTTGTTTCTGTTTTTTCCGTATCCGATATTGTTTCACTTGCATAGGCGGGATATGAGCAGAACATAATACCCGCTAACACCAAAACCATTACGCTTTTTATTTTCATATCACACCTCCTCGTATTATTCTTGTAGATGAATGTATTGACAGTGTTTTTTGTGACACCTCTATATAAATATGACATTTTTTAAACGCAATAAAAAATACCTGAACGGGTTCAGGTATTTTGACATTTGATATGATTAGTACAGAATTTCTTTGTCGTTGCAGACAATAAGTTGTTCATAACAATGATGAATAACCCGCCGCCTATGCATATATTTAAAGACAGGTATCTGCCGTGAATATGATAAAATCCTATCCCAATATAACCATCTGATTAATATAGTCCCATGCCTCGTCAACCGCGTCTGCTGTTTCCTCGCACTCATCTACCGTGGCTTCGTACCATATAAGATATTGAAGGAAATCTTCTGCATTATCGGCCACCTCTATTGCCTTATCAAAATCCGGAACCAGTTTATCAGCCCTGTATTCCATTTTCTGCATACGACTTTCGATATCGTCAAATTGTGCATGTGTCATTTTGATGCATCCATCATAAATATCTGTTTTGTTCATAAAACACCTCCTTTCATTTAACATACAAATTTTTCGTATCAAAAAAATAATTCTAGGAATCGCTGCCACGTTTCCTAGAAAAAACATTGTTTTTCTAAAATATTTCATTCTTATATTGTACGGATTCGTACACGGAACGACCGATGTTTGCCGGTCATTGAAGAAGAACATCTTTTCCGTCGTTCCCAATATCAAAGAAAGGAGTGGGTATACCCCAGTTAATGTTATGGATAATGATTTAGGTCTTCTTTTGGAATATGAATCAATCCTGTGCGGTGAACAAAAAGATTTTTCTTCTACGTACATAAAGAAGGATACGACTGTCAAAGACGTTGCATGTCTTTTCCATTTTCTTTTCGAAGAAATTCTCGACTGGTCGCCGGAAGAAGTTGAAACATATACATCGCCGGAGTTAATTGAAAAAATGCATCTTTCAAGGGCCGTCAAAAAAATCAAATTTCCTCCCGAACTGAAGAATACTGACCTTTTTTATATAGCGTGCATTCTTTATCCGTCATCCGTAAAGATGGAAAAGAAAGCGATTATTCTGACCGTTTATAAAAAAGTTCTCAGCGGGAGGCTGAAAAAATTCCCCAAGAATTTTTTCTACCTGGCGGATAGTGAATCCTATCTTTTTAACTGTCTGAACTATGCGATTAACGAAAAATTGTATTTTGAGAATATAAAAGACGTATACGCATTTTTTTATGACAGGGAAAAGGCAGAAGCGTTTCTGTCAGATGTAAGACTTCTTACCCCGTGCAATGATAATTATGATTATCCTCTTGATATGGTTCATGATTTTCTGAACACAGAGCAGGCTGATGATACTTATTACAGTTTTTACAGATTAAAGACATTATTACGTGAAGGTGGGGGAAAAGCAGACCATGCGGATTGAATTTAAAGGCAGGACAATAAAACTTCTTCAAAGAGATGTGAAAAATTGTAGAAAAAATTGTGCGTTAATTCTTAAACAGATAGAGAACGTGGCTCGTGACTCAAACAGGTATACGTATTATCTTACATTTTTGATAATCATGCACATGATGACAGAAGACCTGCTTGACGAGTTCGACCCTGCAATTTTAGAAGAAGTTTTTAAAGAATTGAATAGAAGGAATGACCAAAACAAAGAATAAACGATTTTTCGTTTACGATATTCCATTAATAATAACAGAAAGCACCCTGTTAACAGCAATGTCATTAAGATAAGAATTTAGAGGTCGAAAAGAACAGAATCGGGTCTCCACTAAAAAGTGGGGACCCGTTTTGTTTTGTAATAATTTCAGTTAGTAAAAACGAGCCACAGGACGTCTGTGACTCGTTTCGTTTATGAAGATATTTCGTTGATTTTTTCCTGATACAGTCTCATGAGCCATGCGACGCATGCGGCTTCATCAGTTTCCTTAATCGGCATTCCGTACGCCTGCATGACAGCAACATCGTTTGCAGTATGTGCCTTTCGAAGTTCCGGCGGCATTGTAAGCGGGTCGTACAGGTCGGCGAGAGAACTGTCGGGATATTTGGCACGGGCATTAAGAATTCCCTGTGCAGTTTTCTCTATCAGTTCCTTTTGCTTGGGCGTGGGGTCGGGCCAGGGGAAGTTATTGTAAACATTATCTTTTGTAATCCTATAATCGCTTTTCAGGCGACCGCAAACAGCCCGCATCCATGACATAAATACATTAGATGTCAACACGCCGAAATGGTACATTGTGGCATTCGCAACAACTACTACAAGATTACTTGCAAGACATACAGGAGGCATATATCCAATGGGGACATATCTGCGACGTTCTGAAGAAGTCAAGGGCATTACAAGAAAAGGACTATCGAGTAATGTTTCAACATGGAACCGAGTCGGAGTCTGTGCCAGATTTCGCGTCCCTGCGCTTCTACTCGCAGAACGGAAGTCGAACACGGCCTGAACACGTTTCATGCATTCAGGCATCTTTTTAAGTTCGGAGGGCGTGCAATCTCCTAACCATAAACAAAAACGTTCTTTCTTGTTGATAAATTCATAAGAACCAATCCACGGTCTAAAATACTTCGCAGACGCAGGCTCTTTTTCTATGAACGCTTCCATTTCTTCGCGCGTGAACAGATAATTACCATCATCGATTGGTTTATTGCCACTTCGTGCAGAAGGCGCATCCGCACATATCGGTTTCGGACAGTTTTCAATAAAAACGTTCTCTGCATCTATTAAATATCCGTTAATATTCTCCGCTCTTTGCTTTGTTTCTTCTGTAAATATGTATTTTTCTGAGTTAAATGGCCCAGAACAGAAACCAATTATAACGCAATGAACATGCGCTTTCACATTAGCTTCACTGTCCCATACAAAGGTACGATGTCCAAATATAATATTTATGCGGTACTCTGTCATTAACGGTTTCCACAGAATAGCTACCTGTTCTCCCTGTGTAACAGAGTTCGTTGATACAAAAGCGGCGCGAATCTTAGTATTGTAAATTAGCTTAGCTGCTAATGCATACCAACAACAAACATAATCCAGGTTACCTGCGCCCTTTACACCATCAAAAATACGCATAAGGTCATTTTTCTGTTCCGAACTCATTATTCTGGCTCCGACGAAGGGAGGGTTGCCAATTATGTAAGATAGTCTGTCTATCGGGACAACCTTTGCCCACTCTATCTGCAACGCGTTCCCTTCAGTGATGCCCCTATAAGTCTTTAAAGGAAAGAAATCCATAGACGAATGGACAATGTCTTCTGTTTCCTTCATCATTTGTGACTCGGCAATCCACAATGCGGTCTGCGCTACGGCAACGGCGAAGTCATTTATCTCGATGCCGTAGAACTGATGAATGGATACCTGTATCGGGGACTCCTCGTCAAACCCAAAGGAAATCTGTCCATCCATTAATTTTCTGTCGGCAGCAACCTTGAGTCTGAGTGCTTCATTTTCAAGTCTGCGCAGAGACACATATGTCTCTGTAAGGAAGTTCCCGCTCCCGCATGCCGGGTCAAAAAATATCATTTCGGACATTTTCTTCTGGAACTCACCAAGCCTCTTTTTCTGAGTGTTGAGAACGGAGATATTCCTTATCTCCTCCAGTTCTTCCTTCAGTTCATCAAGGAACAGCGGGTCAATGACCTTGTGGATATTCTCAATGGAAGTGTAGTGCATCCCGCCTTTGCGCCTTGTTACAGGGTTCAGAGTGGACTCGAACACCGCACCGAAAATAGTCGGGGAGATTTTTGACCAGTCGAAATGCGAGGACTCGATGAGCGTGTCCTTAATCTCCTTCGTAATCTTCGGGATGACGATGTTCTCATCGGAGAACAGACCACCGTTGACATACGGGAAAGCCTCCAGTTCATCGGAAAGATACATATCAGCACGTTCGTTCAAAGGTGTATCCAAAACCTTGAACAATTCAATGAGCGCACCGCGCATGTCTTTCGGTTGATACTGCATCAGATAAGTACAGAAGGCATCCTTCGCGCCAAAAAGGCCGGCGTCCTCGGCATAGAAACAGAAGACGAGGCGTACACACAGGATGTTCAGGGACTTCTGTGTTCTCTTGGCAAGCGGGTCATTGTACTGTATAAGGAAACGGTCACGGATTTTGCCGACAAGTTCACCTGCCGCCTTTGAAAGTTCGATTTCTTCGGTGACCTTCTTAGTCTTCTTGTTGGTCAGGAAATCCAGCATATGGAACTTATCCTGTAAATCTGTGATGTTCAGCTTTACAGGTTCAGGTTTCCTCATGTTCAGGTCATAAATCCATATTTCCTGAAAATTGGAAAGGACAATCCATCTTGCGCGCTCTTCATAAGGCAGGTAATTGTCATATCCTTTTGCCTGCTCATACGGAGTCTTCATGTCGTGTCCGGGCTGAGGCTTATCAAGTGCCACACCCTGTGATTTTTGTTCGATGATAACACGGGTCTCAGGGATATAGACGTCGATACGCTCAACCGTTCCCTTTGAACCGATTACCTTCTTCTCGAAGTTGACCCTCTGCATCACGTCCTCAACGCCGAGTACGTCCTGGAGCATTTCAAGCCAGTACAGATGGGAGTGCTCGTCTTCCTTCCCCTTATTGTTCCATTTATAGAAAAACTGTCTTGCAGCCTCACGCTGTTGGGCTTCTGTCATATCGCCACCTCTTCCTAAAGATGTACATCTACATCGCAATCTATTCTATCACATTCTGTTCGTTATAAATCACACATCAAAAACGCTTATATGGTTTATATGTATGTTTTTTGGTGGAAATTCCCATAATCTTCCTTTTTATACACAGTATGTAAGAAATTCATCTCAGATATATTTTTCTGGGTAAAAAAAATAAAAAACGGTATCACATCCTAAAGAGAGATACCGTGTTATGGAATATTTGTGTTTTGCTGTTTTTCGTAAACCTGCCGTTTGGTTTCCTCAACCAGCCTTCTTTGTGCTTGGCGCTCCCGCAGGCTTTTTACATACCCATCGTATTCACTCATTTCCCTCAGCCCGTACAGGAAGTATGGGTGAAAGTCCATGATTTTGCACAGGGGGTAAAGTGACCGGGCTTTCATGCCGAGGAGGTTTGTGCGTCCACCCATTATGTCCAGTATCACGCGCTTCGGGATGCCCGCCTTCCCCGCAAGGGTCTCGGCATCAAAACTGTTCCGCCTCATGCTCCAATTAAAGGCGTCTGCGGCGGCCTGTTTTGTGTACAGGGTGAAATCATATCTTTTGACGACAACCTGCTTTCCGTTATTCGAAAAGACCATACCGGGTTTCAGGGTCTCGGCGCCGCCGAGGGCGTAGGCATTCATGGATAGGACGTAACTTATCAATGCAACGGACAACCCCGCTGCATCCGCCGTATCCGTCCTGCCGGACGTATACCTTTCCAGCGTCCTGACGCTTATCCCAGTCATCATAGACAACTGCTGCGTTGTCACGTTCCTGATACGCATCATCTCCTTCAGGTATCTTGTTCTTACTTCTGTTTCTGTTTCCTGCCTGCCGTATTCGATACGCATCTGTTCCCCCTTGCGCCAACGGCGCTAAGAAGATTATAAATGACCATACCCGGGCGGACAATCTGAACTCCTGTTCACAAACAAGATATAGTGGATGGAAGGCATCAGAATTACTGTATTTTGTGTAGGAATGTTGCACAGTTTACAGCATGAAATTTCGTATGGATGCACAAGACCCCAGAATAAGGCTCTCTGAGCCGTTTTAAGGGCTTTTCATGCCCCGACGTGGAATTCTATGCAGGATTAATGAACGGTGAAATATTATGAACGATAGAAGCGTAGAATGACGCTTATTTTGTTATTAGCATATTTCTTACATACATAAGACAAAAATGCCGATGGTCTATCCTGACCGCCGGCATCTTTAAGAAACGTGATAAATAAGGGCTTTTTTGGTATAATAGGGGTATGCTGGACGGCTGTGCGGGGTGACTGCCCGCAGGCATACGGCATCCCATTTATGCCATATAAAGCACAAGCACCGATGAACGTGCCTGGAAAACATTTCATCGGTGCTCCCGTACAAGGTTGCCCTTGCGCTTATTGACTGTATTCATTTTATCCTTTCTTATGATACAAGTCAAACAAAATCTGCGGGGCATGCCTTATTAAGGTGCCTCATAAATGACAAATCTCGCCGATTTACTCAAAGCAAAACTGAATAACCAGATTGACGAGATGGGGAAATGCCCCACCTTATTTGCCGTGTCCAATACTGCCTTCACGAGGAAGAAGAAACTTGACCTTCCTACAATGATGAGGGCGGTCATCAGCATGCAGGGCGGGACTATCGGCAAGGAATTGTCCAAACTCGGCATCGATGTCACCGCGTCAGGCTTCGTCCAAAGGCGCGACCAGATTCTCCCCGATGCGTTTGAATTCCTGTTCCACGAATTCTCAAAGGGACTTCCCGCGCGGAGAACAGTAAAGGGATACCGCGTCTATGCGGTTGACGGTTCAGACGTACTTTCACCGCCTAATCCGGATTCGGAACTTTACGTAAAGCCTGCTCCGATGACCAAGAACGGAATCATTCCCAAAACGTGGAATATGTCCCACATCAACGCCATGTACGACGTCCTGAATAAACTCTATGTGGACGCAATCCTTCCCTATGAGTTTGACGAGCGTGAAGCGGCTGAGGCCATGATAAAAAGGTATGACGGTGCCCCTGCGATACTGACAGCGGACAGGGGATATCCTTCCTATAACCTCATGGAAACGGTGAACCGCAACCCTTTGATGGAATACCTTATCAGGACTGCAAACAGCAATACTTTCTATTTCCTGGGTGACCTCCCGATGGAAGAACTGGATGTAGACAGGGAAGCGGATATCACAACAGTACAGTCTGAATATGTACCAGGGAAAAATTCACTTCAGCCGGGAATGCCGGTCTACAAAAGTACCAAGAAGCGTATCGGCTGGAAATACGGAAGGCGCGGGCATCTTAATATCCGTGTTGTCCGTTTCAAGATAAGCGATGACCCCGACCCGAAAAAAGCCTATGAGACGATACTTACTTCTCTCGACAGGAAGAAGTTTCCCTTAAAGACCATCAAATATCTCTATCACCTCAGATGGGGTATAGAGACCAGTTTTCGCGTCCTGAAATACAATGTTGGAGTCCTTAACTTCCACAGTAAGAAGGACAACGCCATCTGCCAGTCCATGTGGGCTGCCCTTACCATGTATAATTTTTCCATGGCGATAGCGGGGAATGTGGCTGTTGAACAGAAAGATGATAAAAAACACAAGTACGCCGTGAGCATATCCATGGCGGTCTTTGAGTGCCTGAATTTCTTCAGCGAGATACTCGTACACGCCCCGCCGGACGGGGAAGAACTGATAAGAAGGATAGCGTCCAACACCGAGCCGGTAAGGCCGGGCAGGAAGGACGAACGGAAGATGCAGCGCAAAGGCGCAGTTATCTTCTGGTACAGGATAGCAGCATAATGACAAAAAGCAGGCAGCCGATATGGACTGCCTGTTAGCCGTACATGGAATATTTCCCCGGAGACAGAAAAACAGAGCCATCACCTATACATCCATCGGTGGTGGCTCTGTTTATTTTCGTCAAATCCTTATCTTAACGAGTCATTTCGGAAAAGATAGTGCTGACCGCAAAATCGGGTCAGCACTGTTCTTTATCTTAATGACATTGCCTGTTAACAGGGTGCTTTTGTGTTGTCGTCAGGATATATCATGCTACGCATATCAGCGCCGCAGTAATATTATCATCAAAACCATCTGTCATTTTAGCTGCCGAAATAAGCGTTTTAGCTGCTTCGTCAACATCCGCAGAATCGTATATAAGCCTTGGAATATACTGCTGTTGTATGCTGTAATGTACCCCGTCTGTCGTCATGAGAAGGATGTCTGTATCTTTTATCTTTCCTGTTTCGGTCTGTATTTCGGGGTCGAGAAGAACGCCTATGCCGCTTGTCATTACCAGGTTTTCAGGGTGTATATAGTAGTTTTCCTCAGTGATTTTACCTTCTTGAAGAAGTTCATATGCACGGGTATGGTCATTAGTAAGATTAATGATTTCGCCATTTCTGATAATCGAAAGCCTCGTGTTTCCTGCATGGGCAAAATAAATCCTGTTATTGTTTGAACACAAAAGGCATGTGACGCTTGCTGCGTATCCGGAATATCTTTCTTCGTTTCCCATTTTGAACCCGCCAAGAAGTTTGTTCGCGTTTCTGAAAGCGAGTTTAAGAAAAAACTTCGGGTTCTTAAAAAACAGTTCTTTGTCATTTTCAAAGACATATTCTATCTGTTCTTTTATAGATTCCACTACTATGGCAGCTGGCTGGGGATATTCGGCAACAGAACCCGTTCCGTCAGCAACTATACAAAGGAGATTATCGTCGTCCAATTCCGAATACTGAACATAATCTTCCTGCCTTTCCCTTTTTCCTATATCAACCTGTGCGCCAAATAAATATCTGTTAGCCATAATTCTCTCCTTTTAATCGTTGTTTTCTAAAGTCTCCTCTGCTTTGTTCTCCGCAGCGGTTTCACCGTTTGAAGCATTGTCTTCAACGGTCTGCTCTGTATTAACAGAATCCTCACTGCCCGTTCCTGTTTCTCCATAAACAATAGCCTTACATATTTCATACATATATATCGACTTGTTAAATTTCTGCCCATACGCGAGGTAATTATAAGCAAGCAAATCTTTATCAGGATAGCATTCTTTGACTGTAGAAAGCAGTTCATCGTAAGTATTCAGACATTCCTGTGCCGACTCGACACCTTTCTTTGTATAAAAATCATAACTTCCTGCTTTAATCGGATGGTTTTTGAGATATTTGTTATAATCATACTTAAGAAGCGCGATTTCCTTCTCAAATATCTCCAAATGTGCTGACACATCGCTTTCTTCAATATCTCCGTCAAGATACAACGCCACTACGGTATCCATGTCATCAAGCATTACGGTGAGCATATCGATATAATACTGCTGCTTGTCAAACCATTCGCGTCCACTCTGCTCTTTTGACGGTGTGAGTATTACTATCATTATTAAGATGAAAATCCCCGCAAATACGCCGCCGGCAACGGTAAGCGCTTTTCTTCTTTGTTTTCTTTTTCTTCTAATCTTTGCAAGTTCTCTGCTGTTCATACAAAACCTCCTCTTTAATAAGTATGAAAGAAGCAAGAAAGAGGGTAACGTCATAAGGCGTACCCTCTTTCGCTAATATTTTGACTTATAGATTAGTCAGCAACAGGAGGTGTGTCACTGTTTTCACTGTTACCGTCATCGTCGTCGTCATCGTCATCATTCTTTTTCAAAAAAACAATATATGAGGCGATTCCTCCAAGTGCAAGAACAAGCCCTATGATTATTCCACCTTCAACGAATCTCTTTGTATCAGAGGGGAGCCTGGAATTGTCGTCACCCTCAGGCTGAACGACCGTTTCTCCCTTTTCGCTTTCTTCTGTCTGAGTTTTGATTTCATCCTCAAGGGAACCACCGTTATGGCTTTCTTCATGCCTGTCGGTTACATCTTCATCAGTTTTTTCATCCTCAACAACATCTTCAATCTGACTGGTTTCTGTCGTATTGCGTCTTGCCCTGTCAATAAGTTCCTTTGTTGCTGTCGCGCCGCTTCTGGTTGCCGTTGTAGCCATGGACGTGGTAGAAACAACGTCGGAATTTTCACTGACAAAGTTAAGTACGTTATCTACGATTTCTTCAACGACGGTCGGCTCTTTTTCCTCTTCCTGTACTTCCTCTTCTACGGGAGTGGGTTCAGGCTCTACGGGGGTAGGGTTTACAGGAACAGGAGTAACGGTTCCCTCTCCGCTATCTTCGCCGCCTGGTATGTCGTCGCCGCCCGTGCCGGGGTCTACGCCGGGGTCTATCGTAGTTCCATCGTCTGCTTTTTCTTTAATGACGCTTATTGAAACCGGAGCAATAGTATAAGGAGATTCCTCAATAGATGAACTTATTGTTCCTTTTACTGAAGCTGTTTTTACAATGTCATTTTCAGTCGACTGTTCAGGGATATTACCAACCGTATTGACGACGAGAGGTTTTGTCTGTTTGATTGGCTTGGTAACATCTTTATAGGTAAGAGTGATAGTCGCTATAGAAGGAGTGCTTTCTGTGGCTGTTTCAGATTCCACGTTTTCACTTGTGTTGCTGCTTTCCTTTATCTTTATATCCATGTCGGCGTTTTCAAAATCGGGTTCCTGCCACAGGACGGGGGAAAGAGAACTGTCCACTTCGACTTCAATAATTACTTTGACTTTCGCACCTTCCTCATGAGTTTCCGCGTCATGGTGTTTATATCCGCTTATTTCTTCCTCTTTTTCATAAGAGGGTGAGATTGTCTGGTCGTCCTGATGCGCCGTGCTGCAATGTTCAGAAGCCTCTTCCGGTGTTTCGAATTTTTCGCCGCATATTGTGCATACATATACATCCCGCATAATCGGCTCGTCATAAGCGGGCTTATCAATGACCGTTTTCGTTCTCTTGTCTTCAGGAACGGCAGGATATTCAAACCCATCAACGCTGACTTTGGACATTGTATCTTTTTGCTGCGTATTGTCTGTGCTGTCTCCGTTTACATATATAGTCGTTTTATCCGCCGTAATTGTCGGCAGTACAAGTTTCCCGGAGTCAGCGGGCGTATCCGGCTCTTCGGGCGTAGAAGGTGTAGAAGGAGTATCAGGTGTTGAGGGCGTTTCATTACCGGGAGTATCGGAACCGTCAGGGTTATCTTCGTTTTCGGTCGTACCTGTCCCGTCCCCGCCGTCAGAGAGTTCTGTATCGCCGACTTCTTTTTTATCGGTATCTTTATCCTCTGCTTCTTCTTTTTCTTCGTCCCGGTCAGTCTCAGAGATTACATCTTCTTTTTGGTCATTTGACACATCGTCCTCAGTTATTTCTTCAACTTCCGCGTTCTCGTCGACAGATTCTTTGGGTATCGAATAATCTATCATATAGTCACAGAGAAACTCCGTCCCCTTGTCTACCGTACCTGTTACCGTAGCACTCGGAATTGATGAAAGAGAAACATTATCGGCAAAAAGAAAGTCAATTGTTTTTGTCCCTTTTTCAAAACTGACTACACTTCCAGGTGTATACTCTGATGTGCTTCCGTCAACGCTTACCGATACAGAGCCATTATACCCGCTCCATTCGTCAACCATAACCGTGCCGTCTTCAATATCCTCGTTGACATGAACGGAAAGAGATACGTTTTCTCCCGTATCGCCCGGCATGGAGTCAAGGGTCATTACTTTTGTGAATTTCTCTTTTAAACCAGTTTCGTCATCCTGCCTCTGTATGGATTCTTTGTACGCCGAGGATGTTCCGACTCCTGTGTCCTTTGCCTCATCGCTGAACCAGATAACGTCATCCTGTTCAGTACTTACGCCATCGCTTTCATGTATGACTTCTGTTCCATCGTTTGTTCCAGTATTCCCCTCTACGATTTCTGCGCCATCTTCTGTAAAATTGATGAAAGAATCATCACTTTCAGCATATACGGGCGTCATCGTTGACGACAATACCATTGCCGCTGTAATATACACAGCCATTCTTTTTAAAAACCTGTTTTTCATTGACCGTCAGCGGGGATGGTCTGCTTCCCCGCGTCCTCCTTTCTGTTTTGCAAAACATCAGTGGCAATAATGCCGCTGCCGCGCGCTGGCCATCACGCAGCAAATTAACTAACTACAATAAGTATGACAGAAATGAATCACCACTTTTTAGTGTATTGCCACTATACAATCTGAACTTTTTTCTTGGTTTTAAGGCACAAAAAACGCGCGAAAATCGCGCGCTTTTTGTACTGCATATTAATATTGCCTTAATCGTGGAAACGCGAAAAATGTTTCCCGTGTACTTTTTTTCTTTCGTGCAGATATTTTGTAATCAGGATGTTTAAAACTCCAAATATTGCGCCAACTGCGGCGCCCGTTCCAAAAGCATAAATGTACATACAATCACCCCCTTTTAGTTATTCATTGTCTGCCGGTTCGCTTCCATCGCCATTTCAAGAAGGGTCTGTTCCGTATTGCGATTTAGGGTACCTGCGTCATTAATAACATTATCGTATCTGCTTCCTTTTGAAAAAGAATCCGTCGAGTGGTCGACGCGATACTGATAGCCCGCTTCCTGTGCTGACATTGCGTCCCGCAGATAAGCCGTCCTGTCAATATTGTGCCTCCTGCAATACATGTCTGCCCGTGTGCTGTCTTTATTTTTTGACGCAAGTTTTTCACGTATAGGATTGGAAGCCTTTGGCTCTTCTTTCGGCATTGGTTCCTCTTCGGTTTTTTTCTCTGCCATCACGCGCTGTTTTCGTCTCGGGTTTTTAGCTGTTTTTTTAGGCGCAGAAATGAATTTGATAATGTAAAGGCATATAACGGAACTAAGCAGAAAACCGACAATAAGCCCGCCTACAAGATATAACGCTGTAATATAATCTGTTGACATTTATTCCTCCTTTCTTATTAAGAACAGTATCAACGGATACCCATCACTCTGACATTTAAAATTTAGGTATCCAGCCTAAACACATGTAGTTATCCCGCTGCTTACTTGTGAATGACCCACCGCCTGCGTTTCGCTTAGAGGTGGAGACTTCGTGCCGCTTACGCGGACACAGGGCATACGCATGCCCGCTGCCTCGTTTGACCGGGGTTACGTTTATACTCCTGACAGATGCGCAGGATGTCAGAATGCTTTACTGCCATGACCGTACCGCAGATATAATCCGCGGACATTCCCTTCGGGAAGATTTCTATGAAACACAGGGCGTTTCAGACAAAAAGGCATTCACCCCGCCGCCTTAAAGGCGGGGGTGTTCTGCCTTAAACATGATAAAAAAGAAACAACGAATAAACTATCAAAAGACAACAGCAATCGCTTCTGCTGCGCCCTCTTCTACGGCTGCCTCGGCACCAGCGTCTATAGCTCCTTCTACCTCACCTCCAGTAACAGCGCTGTCCGGGATATCAACATTATCAGGATTCTCGGGCATGTCGACCTGGTCGTTGTCATTCGTTACGGAATCGGGTTCATTCATCATGCTGTTATCCACGCTGTCAACAAATTCCCTTGTGCTGTTATCAGCCCCTTCATATACAGGGTCGTTCGGAACTGGGTTCTCGTTCATATCTATACCCACATTATCATTTGCCGTACCCGCATCTACACCGGTGTCAACTCCGCCATTGTCGCCAAAAATCCTGTTTTTAAGATACTCAGGGAAAGATTCTTCTCCCTCTTTAAATCCTATGTCGCTTTTGAAGGTTTCAAACTTATCTATTGCGCCGTTTTTAAAATTATCGAATGCATCACCAGAAGCATCCAAAAAGTTTTCTACAGGGGTTTTGTCAATATCCGCGTCGGGAGTGCCATTTGCAAGGTCGCTAAGACCGTCTGTCATTGCGTCTACATAGTCTCCGGCGTTTGAAACTTCACCGCCCATAAATTTAAAAAATGCTTCCCAAAAAGACATCTGCTGAGGTACTTCCGCCATTGTAACATCCGCTATTGATTCTGGTGTGTATACATTTGGGTCGGTAAAATCAAGATTTCCTGATTCAAGTAAATCCAGAGTGCTTTTTGAATATTCGAGGTTGTCCGGTTTTAATTCAGAAACCTGAGGGTCTTGTATGTCGATATTGTTCGAAGATACCATCTGAAAATCAGGATTGTTATCTGACATAGTATCAGACTTATCTCCCGCACTTTCTTCCTCAGCGGTCATCTGCGAATCCGCTCCCACCTCCGGTGCGACATCCGCTGTGTCATTGCCGCCTTCTACGCTCTCAGGAACCGGCGGTTCCGCGTCCGCAGTTGTAAGTCTCGAATCTGTAACGTCCTCAGCAGTGGTTTCACCGCCGCCAACTTCTTCTGCACCGCCTTCGGAGTCCACAACCTCAGACGGTTCTTCGGTAACCGCAGACTCTGCTTCCGACGGGGCTTCCTCAAGACTTCCGTCAAGAGGCTCGATAATCTCCGAAGGATTGCTTTCGACCTCAGGCTCTGACCCGTTTTCATTTATAACGTCTTCGCTGTTACCTGATTCCAGTTCACCGCCATCAGCGGTCACGTTTTGTTCTGAACCGTTATCTGTATCGCCAGACTCAAAGTCGTCCGGTGACGTGTCCTCGTCCGAATTATCGACGCTATCCTCGTCTTCCTCGTCCTCTTCCTCTTTGTCTACCTCCTCTTCCTCTTCTTCATCTTCTTTATCAACATCTTCCTTACCGTCTTCTTCTTCTTTATCGGTATCATCTTTATCGCGGTCGGTATCGTCTTTTTCTTCTTCGTCCTTGTCAGGCTTATCCTCGTCCTTGTCAGGTTTATCCTCGTCCTTGTCGGGCTTATCCTCGTTCTTGTCGGGTTTATCCTCGTCCTTGTCGGGCTTGTCCTCGTCCTTATCGGGTTTATCCTCGTCCTTGTCGGGCTTATCGTCCTCGTCCTTGTCGGGTTTATCCTCGTCCTTATCGGGTTTATCCTCGTCCTTGTCGGGCTTGTCCTCGTCTTTGTCGGCTTTATCAGAGCCGTCATTTGCTGCCTGTGCGTCAGTTTTTGCTTTGTCTACATCATCTTTCTTTCTTTCAGTATCGACGCCGGTGAGCGCGGAATAAAATCTTTCGAGCAAACCGTGTACTTTTTCTGAAAGCAATTCTCCTTTCAGAGAACTTTTATCGATAAACTGAGAGAGACCCGTATAGTTAAAGAATTTATCCCCTATTTTTTCGCATATCTTTCCGCTCATAAGATATGTTCGAACGCTTCTAAAAGTTTCTCCGTCAACAGAGTCATATACTGTGACGTTTTTCTGGTCATCATATTTGTATTTTCTTTCGATTAAAGGACTTCCGTCTTTGTCAAAATACTTTTCCTTTGTGATTCTTTCGTCCTTGTCAAATTCGCGTTCAACCCTTTTTCCAGAAATTTTATCTATAAGAGTTTCTTTTGCTCTTTCTAAATTTCCGTCTTTGTCGCGGATATACTCCCTTGTTCCCTCGAATCTTTCTACTTCTTTTCCGGCTCTTTTTGTGACGTTGACGACATTTTTTACATCGGCTTTCGGTCTGTCTTCTTTTACGACTGTAAGCCGCTGTATATCACCGCTTTTTATCTTTTCTATTTTTGATGTTTTACCGTCAGGATGCTTGATGACATATTCAACCCAACCTCTTCCGATATAGTTTTTGCTGATTTCAATTCTTTTGCCATCTTTCACTACGGCGGATATTTTTTTGTCGCTTCTCAGAACTTCTATCTTGTTTTTACCCTCGATAGTCGTCTTGTTTTTTCCGTAAGTAATTTTGATTGTGTCTATTTTTTTGCCGTCTTTGTCAAATCTTTCAATATTGCGTTCGCCTCTCGGTGTGTTGATGCGGATAACCTGTCCGTCTTTTGTAATTACGCTTGTGGGACGCCCGACTGCTCTCCAATCGGGAGTTTTATCGACGGGATTTAATCCCACTCTATAACCAACAACACTTCCGTTTGGCAGCGTCCTCTTTAAAACATAATCCATACGAACGCCTTTAGGCGTATTTGTTTCAATAGTTATTTGTGTACGGCCCCCCGGATATGTAATACCGGACGCTCTTCTTAATACTCCTCCCCGACTTCCTATTTCTTTTTCGATAAATTTGCTATAGCCGCTTGCAAACTGTTTCTCTTCCCGGACTATGGTATTCCCGCCATTCTTCCCGGAGAAAACAAAATCTCCTGCGTCATCCTTAGAAAGACGGCTGTTTTCATTTAATGCGCTTCTTCTTTCGGCATCAACGTCTCCATACGCATTCTCACGGACAACGGGCTGCGGGGCGTCTCTTGTAACGGGAGCGTCTTCTCTTCTGCCGACGTCAACTCTGTCTTTATCGTTGTCAATCTTATCTTTATCTGAATTTGCTTCCAGCCCTTCATCAATACTTTCTTTGGGCTTATAGTCATGGCTTACAACAGAATTGGCAACATCCATTATCGCTTCCATAAAAATGGTCTTTACGACATTTGTATTTGTCCACTGTCTGAAAGCACTCACGATTTCAAGCGGACGGATTTTATGCTCGATAACGCTGTCGCGCCCTACGGCACCACCCATTTTTACATAGCGGTCAATCATCCGCGCCCTTGAAAAGTTATGACCAAGATAGAATGTATCACGCCTGATATAGGTATAATACTTATCAGCCATGACATTCATTTGCATGGTTTTTGCTTTTATTCCCGCAAATAAATCTTTCAGTTCTGAAAGAGTTGCCTGTGTTTTCACATCAGACTTTTGTTCGATTCTGATATTGATTTTTGCCTCGTCCAGTTTGTCCTTTGCTTTGCTGTACTTATCCTCTGCACTTTTAAATTTGGATTCGGCATCTTTTACTTCGCGGAAAGAAACGTCCCTTTTGTCCACGGGATTTTTATCGTATCTGTCTTTTAAAGACTCATATTCCTTCTTTGCTTCCCTGTATTCCGTTTCAACAGAGCGAAATTCTGCTTTTGCTGCATCCCATTTTGTCCTGGCGTCTATAAGCGCTTTGTCTTTTACCTTGTCAAGTTTTGACTTGTCAACGCTTTCCCATTCTTTTACTGCTCCCTCAAGTTTGTCATTGCGGAATTCTGCTCTTGTTTCTTTAGTAGATAATATTTTTATGTCGGCGATTTTGCGCTCGTCAAGCCTGATTCCACCACGGCTTTCGTTATCGAGATTGACAGTTCCCGTCCTCTGGTGTTCAAGAAGTTTCTCCCTGTAACCGGATTCTTCCCCTTTATGCCTTGCGCTTATATCGGCTGCTTCCCGGAAATTGCTGCGGAATACGTTGTCGAATTTTTCCGCATTGGTTCTTTCACCTCTGTCAGACCGCTCAATGCTTTTATCGTCATCGTTGTCATCATTATCTTCGCGGTCAACGTCTGTTTCATCCTGCCTGTCAATAAGGTCACTATCCCTGGCGTCATCTATCACCCCGTTAAGTCTGTCTATAAGTTCCTCATCAGACATCCCGTCTATCTCTTCGGGGTCAGTATCGGCTATCCAGTCGAGAACAGAAAGTTCAACATTGTCAAACTGGTAATCGAAAACGTCGCCGGATACCTTCTGCGCTTCAGAGTCAATATCATCATCTATTCTTGTTGCATTTGCGACAGTGGAATCGCTATAGTCGCGGGCGGCAAGTTTTTCATTATCGGGAAGTGCTGCGTCGACATTTTCCCTCGTACGGTTGTAATCGATAGATATAGGTGTCCTGCCATCAACGGCAATTCCGCTTTCCGTGGTGACCGTATGGGTATCAGGGTTATATTCGAGTTTTTCTCCTTCTCCTGCGGACGCATTATACCTTTCTACGAAGCCCTCCATATCCTCGTCATACCCAATAGGCACGGCTTCATGGGATATAGGAAGCAGTTTTTCGTCAGGAAACATTTCAAAGGAACGGGCCACGTTTGTATCAACATCTTTCCCCGGTCCTATTTCCTTGCCGACGGGAATCATAATATGATTTCTGCCGTTGGAATAATGGCCCGCGCTTTGTACTACGCGACCAAAAAGCGTGGCTTCCTTGCATGCTGCCACCATCTCTGTTTTGTAGTAAGAATATCTTTCGAACGCACTTCTTAATTCGGGGAGCGTCTTGACAAGTTCACGGACGGCTTCAACGCGCTTTGAGTCCTCGGCGCCTTTTTCATACCCTCTTGCAACGGAGAGCGCCTGGCTTGTCTTTTCCTTTACTGTACTCCATTCTCTTGCTGCGAAGTCGTAAGCGAGAGAAACCTTGTTTACCTTTATATCAAGTTCTCTGATAGTGTCTATGTTGGTACGGATATTTTTCTGGACAGAATCCGCTTTCTTTTCATAGTCGGCTTTCATTGAACCGAAGAACTGTTCAACGCCTTTGCTTACTGCGCTCTTATATTCGTCTGTATCTGCGGTCTCTTCGCTGACGCTCGCGAGGTATTCAATCCTTGTACCTCTCTCTTCAAACAGTTCATACAGATTATTCGGACGGAAAACAGCATAAATAACGCCGTTGGTGTCATGCAGAACAACATCTTTTGTTCTTATGCCAACGCCGTCTCTGCTTACGTCCCCGTTTTCATCTCTTAAAGGTGTTCCCTGTATAACACTGAGCCTGATAGGAGAGTCTTCTTTTCCGTCAACAGTTACCCTTGCCGTTATATCAGGAGATATTTTATACGTTTCGATATTAAGAGAAAGTTGTACTTTTTCCCTGTCGTCTATTACCGTCTTTGTTTCAGGTTTCTCTCCTATCATGTCAAATCCGAAAAATTTACCAAAGTCCGGATTTGCCGCCCGTATTTCTTTTACTTCCTCGTTTTCGTCCAGAGATTCACCGGTCATGTTGTAGAAAACGGACGGTGATACTACACCCGTTATCATGTCGTAAAAATCCTGGCCCGACGGGTCAAAGACAGAGGCAAGCGTCCTGTGGGCAAGTTCCCCAAGGCTGAGTTCATCCATGCTTACATCGCTGCCCATTCTGGACGATGATTCCAGCCTTTCGGGAAAATCCTTAATATCTTTGCCTGAGGGTTTTACGAAGTCAAAGTCTTCATAAGACGAATCTACACCCCTTACCTCGCTTACCGCAGACTCTATCTGCGAGTGCATTTCATCGGGATTTTTAGTATAACCAATCTCAACCGACTTTGGCGGTTCGGTTTCGCCGTCCCCCGGTTTTTCGTTGGTTATCTCACTTACGATAACCCTCGTCGGTTCATCTTCAGAATATTCGATTTCAAGCATAATGTTTGGTATCTTTACCCCGTCTTCATACAGAAATACCGGTTCACGCATTATGCTCATGCCATCACGGATTTCTTCTATGCTCGGAGTAAGTCTGCCGGCGGCTTCTTCAAATGAATCGAATATTTCTATTCTTGTCTCTTCAAATACGGCACCGTTAGTTCTCATTTTAATGCCCCTTTCTACTTGTTTTGCGGGCACACCGTCATTGGATGCCCATATATCATAAGAATGAAATATTACCGAAAATATAAAAAAACGTGCTGCATCATGCAGCACGTTACTAATAACATCCTCAGCCTAAACTGTCCTTAGACATCGGCTGAGGGTCGTTTCTCTTTCACCCTTCTTCGATGTCCGTATGGACTTTTCAAGGGATTTTCCCTCTGATACAATCCATACGTTCTTTTTTCCTCTCGTTATACCAGTATACACCAGGTTCCTGAGAAGCATCTGCCCGGGGTTCTTTGGAAGAACCACTATAGCATTAGCAAACTCACTGCCCTGCGATTTGTGTATCGTCATGGCGTAAGCAAGGTCAATGTCGTCCATGCAGTCTGAGCCTATTTCCATAGACTCTCCCCGAATGGATACACAGATTTTCCCACCGGAAATCTTTTTTACGATTCCGACGTCGCCATTATAATAACCATACTCATAATTGTTTCTGGTCATTATAATCTTGTCCCCCTTATGGTACTTACGGTCTCCGTATGTAACACAGGGTTCTCCCTCTTTGAACGGGTTTATGATGCTCTGAATCTTTGCGTTAAGGTTCTTTACACCTGCAAGCCCGTCTTTTGCGGGAACCAAAATCTGCGTCGAAAAGGGGTCAGCCTGTTTGTAATGACTGACAAACAGATTGACAGCCTCCTGCATTGTTTCTTCTTCACTGTCCTTATAAAAAACATCAAACGATTTATCTTTTTCAAGATTTACGTTTCCGTTATTTATACGGATGGAGTTTTCCACAATAGGAGAACCGCCCTTCTGCCGGAAAACTTCCGTCAGCCTTGAAACACCGACATAACGCGGCGCATCAAGGAGGTCCTGAAGTACTTTCCCATGTCCTACTGCTTCAAGCTGATTGACATCCCCGAGAAGGAGAATAATCGAACCCGATTCGGTTGCACGCAGGACTGTCTCAAACAGTTCGGTGTCCAGCATGGATGTTTCATCAAGAACGATGAAATCCGCCGGGATTTTACCCCCGTCTTTACACCGATGCTTTAAGACAAGCATCTGTGTCGTACATGCAGGCATACCCGTTTGCTCCGTCATCCTCTGGGCGGCGCGTCCGGTAGGAGCGGTCAGGATAATCCTTCCTTTTGGCACAATCTTTTTATAGATGCGGATAATGCCGTTGGTAAGGGTTGTCTTTCCCGTTCCGGGGCCACCTGAGATTACCTTCAGCCCGGTATTCGAAAGAACATTTCCTATTGCCGCCCGCTGCTGTCTGCCATAACGAACACCGCATTCTTTTTCTACTTCCATTATAAAGTCTTCTTTAAACGGAAGCGAAACGCCATGCACGAACAGCCTTTTTATCTCCGTCGCGATAGAGAGTTCCTTTGAAACATAATCTCTGTTTCCTAAATTATCTCCGACGGGAATAATATCAGGGAAATCTTTTATGTTTCCAAACTCCCATCCCGTCAGCCGTTCATAAGCCTTGTTGAACAGAATTCTGCTCAACAAAGTGCTTCCGGTCTGAGTTCTTAAACGGAGGATTTGTTTGACTGCAAATTTTTCACGTACTTCCTTGTTGGAATATCCGATGTTTTTCGCAATCTTGTCCGCTACAGAAAACCCTATTTCGTTTTGATAGCAAAATTTATATGGATTTTCCATCATGAGGTCGATTGCATCGACCCCCGCCGTGTTGAAAAGCCGGCATATCTGCGGATATGTTATTTCGCTCTTTGCCGTCATTTCGCATAATATAGTTTCTATAATTGGTTTCTTAAACCACGAAACTATATCCGTGCCTAAAAGGCCATTATACAAATCTCCCTTTCGAGGAGCAAACCCCGATACATTGTATATCGGGTCGTCAAGTGACAGCAGTTTTTCTAAAGTATCCCTCCTTTTTTGCTCACTGCTGTCCGGCATAGAAAATCTTTGCTGAAAAAATGACTCCATGTCTTTAGTCCTTTTTTCTTCAATCCTGATTTTCTTAACGTCAAAAGAGTAATACTGCTTATCTTTTGACATTCTGTTTTTGTACCTTCCTTCTACAACGACGGGCATTCCCGGCATCAAATTCGGGTACATAATGTCAAAAAACGTACACCGGATGTAGAAGAATTTTCCCTCGCGCGCGCAGAAATATCTCTTATCAAAGATTGTTTCTGTGGTACGAAGCAATACCACCGCCGATGCCGATTTTTCATTGCGCCACAAGCATTTACTTATGACGCCATGAAATACTGTATTCTTCACTGCTCAACCTACCTCCCTCTTTTTTTCGTTGAAATTCTTAATAAATATGAGACTGAACCTCAAAAACAAATAAAATAGTGTCATCTTTCATACTTATAATGAATCCCAGGAAAGGAGGCGGATACCGCAGATTAATATGAACAGAAAAATTAAAAAAAGTTTAAAGAACAATCCGATTATAGTGCTTGCTGCCATTATAGCCATTGTGTCATTTATCTCCATGCTGATAGTTCAAAAGAGGAACAATGAATCACTTGAGGTTTATAACACCCCCGACCATGTTGAGAATGTTGAAGATGACAACAGCATTGACTTTGAATCAGAGATTTTCGTAGACAACGAGAACAGGTTCTCAATCTCTATACCCAAAAACTGGAAGAAGGTTACCAAGGACGGATACCCCACTTTTATTCATCAGGAGTCCGGGGCAAGCATACAGATACAGACGGCAGAATATTCTCCTGAACTGAATATCATGAATGCAGAACTTCTTTCTGCGCAGCTTGCGGACAATGGATATACGTTCAACACATTTACCAGAGTAAATGCTTCCCAGTATGAACTTCTTTATCAGAACAAGGAAAACAATATATACGATTATATCGAAGAGGTATACTGGGACAGGGAAAAGGCAGTAAAACTCCTATGTATTGTAAATAATGAAGATTATCCGAAACTGTCCATGTACTATAAGGAGATAATAGACTCTTTTGTGTGGGA
>AUXO017610852.1_pt1 | contig 27696 bp, 25 predicted proteins | sample 768731 | NCBI WGS metagenome assembly AUXO01 (sample SAMN02715735, study PRJNA202380) | gut metagenome | biome: sheep rumen | host: Ovis aries | place: New Zealand: Palmerston North
TGCTTAAACTCAAGGATTACGCTGAGAATTCTCCTTTTATGCAGCTTGATCCTACCAGTGTACCTACAATGGTAAGCCTTTATGCTATAGATGATCATGCGGATGGACAGGTGCTCACATTTAATGAGACAACAAATGAAACAGGTACGTCTAAAGACAGTGAGGTGAATCTGCTTAACAGCAAGGCTGAGAGTATAGTCGGGATTTACAGATCAAAGGTAGCAGACGATAAGATCATAAAAGACGCGGCAAGAAGACTGGGGAGCGATGTAAAGGCAGATTATCTTGCTGATATGATATCTGCGGAATACAGAGGTGAAGCTGTACTTGCCGTAAATGTATTTGGTACCAATAAGGAGATGTGCCAGGCTATAACCGATGCCGTAAATGCTCATATGGATGAGATTACGGAAGAGGTGAAGAAGGCATATGAATTTGATATTACATATACAGGAACTAGTTATTTATATACAAAAAATGATTTGGTTCAGACTTATCAAAGAAACCTGAATAATGATATGTATTCTCTTCGTGCAAATATGGATAATATTTCATACAGATTTACGGATGATAAAAAGGCTTACTTTGAGGCACTTGCCAGTAGAAATGCTGAAACTGTTGTGATTGGCGAAGCATCAAATACTGATGCGGTGAAAGAAAATATGACAGTGTCCGGCAATGGAAAGGGACATGTATCTAAGAAATATCTTCTTCTTGGATTCGTTCTAGGGGCATTTCTTGTAGCATGCTGGTATGGATTTAAATATGTTATTTCAGGAAAGCTCCATACGGCAGATGATATACGGGATGCATTTCATGTTCTTGTCATAGGTGAAGTGAACACTACTGAAAAGAAGAATCCTATAGACAAACTCCTTGATAAGATATTCAAAATTGATACAGGTGATACAGAGAATAAGATGGATGTAATCTCATCCAATATTGGAATCAGTGCTAAAAAGGCAAGTGCAAAGAATGTACTTATAATCGGTGCTTCCAGTGATGATGAGTCTGTTAAGTTTAGAGAAGGTCTTAAAGAAAAGACCGCTTCAAAGAATAAAGAAATAAGCTTTGATATAGCAGAATCAGTTCTTTCTAACTCTCACTCCGTGAATAAGCTTTCAGAAACAGACATGGTTGTATTTGTGGAAAGAAAAGATAAGTCAAAGTTTGAACATATAATGCGTGAGATGGAACTCTGCAATGAGTTTGGAGTAGAAGTAATAGGTGCAGTAGTGCTTGTTTAATTGAGAATTGCCTATGGATAGCAGAAGTGTACTCAAAAATGGGTTTAATAATAACGAGAACGTAATCTTCTTATCAGGAGAAGATATGGATCACGTTAAAGATGTACTCAGGATGATGTTGTCTGACTTTGAAAGTATATCCCAAAAGTATAGCATAAACTATACTCTTGGAGGCGGGTCGGCATTGGGGGCCGTCAGACATGGTGGAATAATTCCATGGGATGATGATGTAGATATCAACATACCCCGTAGAGATTTCAATAAATTACTACGAGTTATGCATAAATACAGAGGTAAGAAATATACTTTGTATTGCCCAGAGATTGGAGCAAATCACGGATTAGGATGTGCTCAACTAAAGCTGAACGGTACGGTATATAAGTCATTTAATGAGCTTTCAAAAAAAGAAAGTGATTGCGGAATATGTATAGATCTTTTTGTTATTGAGAATACATATAATAATGTGGTGTTAAGATATTTTCATGGATTTCTTTGTCTGATTTTTGGATATCTTCTTACATGCAGAAAAACATATGAGGATATTTCATATATTGAGGATTATGTCGATATAGATTCTGAAGCATACAAAAGGTTTAAGACAAAGGCAAGAATTGGGGGACTTGTTAAGTTTATTAGTCTTGATCATCTCGGAAAGCTGACAGCAAAAGTTTATTCAATGTGTACTGATGATAATAGTCAGTATGTTACAGTTCCTACTGGTAGAAAACACTTTTTCGGGGAATTGTATCATCGCCCTATACTATGCGAGAGTAGAAGAATAGTATTCGATAATGTTGAAACAAATGTGACAAAGTATTCGGAAGAGTATCTTTCAACACTGTATGGCAAAGATTATATGGTTATTCCAAAAGAAGGAAAGCATGAACAGCATCCTCTTATGGGACTTGATTTTGGAAAGTATTGATTGTATGGAGTGACAAATGAATATTGCAGTTATTTTCGCGGGTGGAGTTGGGAGTAGAATGAATTCCAAAACCCTGCCTAAGCAGTTTCTAAGCATGCATGGTAAACCGATTATAATATATACACTGGAACACTTTGAATTACATGATCAGATTGACGCTATAGTTGTTGCGTGCAAAGAAGAATGGATAGATTATTTGAATGATCTTATAAATAAATATAATATCTCAAAAGTAAAAAGAGTCGTAAGAGGTGGAGAGAATGGACAAATGTCCATATATAATGCTCTTTGTGCTGCGGAGGAAGTATCAGAAGGGGAAGATACTATTGTTCTGATACATGACGGGGTCAGACCGTTGATCAATAAAGATTTGATAGATAAAAATATAGCATCTGTCAAGGAACATGGTTCGGCTATTACAAGTGTTCCGGTAAAAGAGACAGTTCTTATGGTTGATGGTTCAGAGTCGGAAGGAATACTTGATATACCTTCAAGAGATGATACGAGGCTCGCAAGGGCACCTCAGAGTTTTTGGCTTAGAGATATAATAAGTGCACATAGAAAGGCTCAAGATGAATCTCTGACAGAGTTCATCGATTCATGTAGCATGATGCATTATTACGGATATAAGCTTTATCTTGTAGATGGACCACTTGAGAATATTAAGATAACTACACCAGATGATTTTTACATCATGAGAGCCTTGCTGGATGCTAAGGAAAATGAGCAGATATATGGGTTGAACGGTATATGATTAGATCAAAAGTGTTGAATGACGAATTGAATCTGTATTCAGAAACAAAGGAATTCGTGGATATAGTAAGTGATTCTGTATTTATGGTTACAGGTGCAACAGGTCTATTGGGATCGATGTTCATAAAGTATCTCATTGCTTATTCTCGTTCAAACGGAATAAACACACATATCGTTGCGATTGTGCGTAATATGGATAGAGTCGATTATGTATTTGATTCTCAAGAAAAAGAATGTATAGAGTTTATAAAGTGTGATCTTTCAAAAGATGAAAAACTGGTTTATGAATCCGGAGTAGACTATATACTCCATGCTGCAGCGGTTACATCATCAAAAGAAATGGTTACAAATCCTGTCGATAATATAAAAACATCTGTCACCGGAACGGTTAAGGTTCTTGAGTTTGCAAAAGAGAATGGAGTAAAGAAAGTAGTGTACTTGTCTTCTATGGAAGTATATGGACAGATGACGGTTACTGATCATAAGATAGAAGAAAATGAACTGGGTTATATAGATATTCATTCTCCGAGAAGTTGTTACCCGGAAGGCAAGAGGATGTGTGAATGTATTTGTAATTCATATCATACACAGTACGGTACAAATGTTGTCTGCGCAAGGCTTGCTCAGGCTTTTGGCCCGGGAGTGTTACCGAGAGACAACCGTGTTTTTTCACAGTTCGCCAAAAGCGTGATGGAAGAAAAAAATATAGTTTTAAAGACCAAAGGCCAATCAGAAGGAAACTATGTATATATTCTTGATGCTATCACGGGAATCATGGTTTTATTTAAGAATGGTGTATCCGGTGAAGCATATAATGTTACAAATGAAGCCAATCATATGACTATCTCAGCAATGGCAGATATGGTAGCAAGAGAGTTGTCTCAAAACAGAATTAAAGTTGTATACGATATAGATGACAGCAATAAAATGTATGCAGCAGATACAAAGATGCATCTTTCTTCAGAAAAGATTATGAGACTGGGGTGGCAACCCAAAGTTCAATTAATAGATATGTATAGAAAACTGATATCTTATTATAAGGAGGTATGAGCAAAGTGAAAAGATTGAGTAAAGTGTTATTGGTAGCATCTCTTTCAGTCGTGGCAGTATTTGTTCCCGGAACAATCGTAAATGCGCAGGAAGTTGCTACAAATGGTGATGCCGAAATTAATGAAACTATTGTCGAAGAAGCTGATAAAGAACAAGAGATTGATTCTTCAGAAATAACAAAGGTGGATACTTCGGTCTCAGTTAAGGAGAATAAGTCTCCTGAACAGAATTCTGATAAACTCGGTAATTGCATTGCTAATAATACAGTTGCTGAGAAAAAAAGTAAGCAATACAGAAGCTCGTATAGTCAAAGAAAACTATATAACTATCATGGATGGTATTGATTACTCCTCAGTATATGATTACAACTTTTATGTTGAAAAGTATCCTGATATTTGGAAAGCGTTTGGCTTAGATGATACTAATGTACTTAAGCATTTCGTTCTGTATGGTATGAAAGAAGGCAGACAGGGGAATGAAAAGTTTGATGTTAATTCGTATATGAAAGAGTATGCAGATCTCAGAATTGCATTTAAGAATGACAAGAAGAGATACTATATTCACTATATTAACTATGGATCCAAAGAAGGAAGAAAAGCAACAGGAACAACTGTAGTGAAGAATCCTATAAAGATTTATGATGGAGTAGATTATAGTGCTGTATATGACTATTGCTATTATACTTCAAAGAATCCTGACGTGAAGAAGGCTTTTGGCGAAGATGATATAACTACACTACTTCATTTTATAAAGTATGGGATGAATGAGAGACGTAGCTCGATATCGACATTTGATATTACCTCTTATGCATATGCGAATGTAGATTTTAGAAGAGCCTTTAAGGATGATTTCAAAATATACTATCTTCATTATATGCAATATGGAAAAAAAGAAGGTCGTAAGGCGACAGGATGTAAGACTCTTCAGAATTATGAAACTATTTACGGGTATGTAGATTATGTATCTGTATATGATTTTAATTACTATTGGACTCATAATGCAAAGGTTCAGAAAGTGGCCGTATATGATGATTTGAAGGTTCTTGAGTATTTTGCTAAGAACGATTTGACAAATGATGTTATGGCTATTAACTGGATAGGTAAAAAGAGTGAGTATCTTCAGATGAAGAAGAATCTTATAGTGGATCCTCTTGCAAGCTTAAGAGAACAGATTGTTCAGTATGCGTTACAGTTTGAAGGTTGTAAATATGTTCATGGAGGAATGTCACCGGCAGGGTTCGATTGCTCAGGATTTACAGCTTATGTATATAAGCATTTTGGATATACCATAAGCAAAGCTTCTGCTGTTTAGAGAAATCAGGGTATATCTGTAGGAAATGATCTTGCAAATGCACTTCCGGGAGATATAATAGAAAGACCATCCGGGTCAGCAACATCTACTTATGTAGGTCATGTGGGACTTTATATAGGAAATGGACAGATGATTCATGCAAGAGATGAAGCACATGGAGTTGAAATAGGTCCAGCTCAAACAAGTTCCAGACCGATTCTGGATATAAGAAGGATTATTTACTAGAATGTCAGATGTTTTTGTAAATGAAAACTATAAAAGGAAAGCTAGGATATGGGTTGTTGTTGCAACCCATAAGATTTATCCTATGCCAAAGGACAAAATGTATATACCTGTCCATGTAGGCGCTGAAGGAAAAGTTGATGATAAAGGGGAAACTCTTGATCTGGGATTCCAGAAAGACAATACCGGAGACAATATATCAGGTAAGAATTCTCAGTTCTGTGAATTGACCGGGTTGTACTGGGCTTGGAAAAACCTTAATTCGGATTATCTAGGGCTGGTTCATTATAGAAGGCATTTTACTGGATTTGAGAAAAAAAATGGAAGGGATAAAATCGATAGAGTTCTGACTTATCAAGAAATAAGACCATATTTATATAAATACAAAGTTATAGTTCCAAAGAAAAGACACTATTATATCGAGACGCTGGAACAGCATTATGCCCACAATCATAGGATTGAAGAGTTAAATACTGCTCGTGATATTATGTTTGAAAAGTATCCGGAATATGAGGCTGCATACGATATAGCTATTCATCGAACTTGGGGATATATGTTTAATATGATGATTATGGATAGTGACTTGATGGACAGGTATTGTAATTGGCTGTTTGACATATTATTCGAGCTGGAGAAAAGATTGAATAATAATGATGAGCTATCTGACTTTGAAAATAGATTTCCCGGAAGGGTAAGTGAGAGGTTATTTAACGTCTGGCTTACATATCAACTTCAAACCGGCAATCTGGAAAAGAATGATATAAAAGAAATACCATTTTTTTACACCGAAAAGATTAATCTGCTGAACAAAGGCTTTACTTTCCTGAGGGCTAAATTTACCGGGATAAAGCCGAGTAAGAGTTTTTAATTGATATACGAAAAGGTTAAAATGATTTCTGCATTAATTACTTTATATAATCCAAATAGTGACTCTGTTACCAATGTTGATATTATAGGTAAGCAGGTTGACAGAGTGATTCTTTGTGATAACAGTAAGTGTGATAACGGTGAATTATTCGCTGGCATAGAGAATTGTATATATATCAAGAATAAAAGAAATTTGGGCCTATCAAAAGCTTTTAACAGGCCTCTTCGAAATAAAAGACTACAGTGGAAAGATGATGATTTTATTATTTTCTTTGATCAGGATTCAAGAGTCGAAGAGGATCACATTAGCAAAATGGTCAGTGAATATACTCATATTCTTAAAAGAGGAATCAATATTGGATGCATGGGAGCGTCATTCTATGACGTTAACTCAAAAGAGAACTATTCTGCTGACGGAAAGAGGATATCCCGATATTCATATGCTGTAAGAGGGGTCATAACGTCATCTATGTTAACCCAGTATGGTACCTTAAAGAGGATTGGATTCTGGAATGAAAAACTATTCCTTGATTTTGCTGACTGGGATATCTGTTGGAGATTGGTTCGTGCTGGTTATATACCTGTAAAAACGCTGTATTCATCATTTGATCATTCTATAGGAAAAGGTAAGAAGAATGTCGCTGGCCTAAGGATTAGACAAGCAGATTCGATAAGGGAGTACTACCAAACGAAGAGTTTTTTATACTTACTAACAAAAAAATATACACCTATTACTAACAAACTGAAATTTATCCGTAATTTGGTAATCAGACCTATAGCTCATTTACTCTTTTTAGATGATAAGAAAAAACGGATGAAGTATATTTTTGCTGCATTTGTTGATAGTTTTAAGGGCTATTATGGTTCTTATGAGGATAGACCATGAAATATCGTTGGAAACAAATCGATGATATAAAAGGAATTGGTATATTTCTAGTTGTTTTGTGCCATTGTATTTTACTTTACGAATCTAATCTAGACATCTCATTACAGACTAGATTTGTTGATATTGTTTATTCTTTTCATATGCCTTTATTTTTTGTTGTAACAGGCATTACGCTTGGACTCAAGTATTACAGTTCAGAGTCATGTAAAAGGATAGATTTAGGGAAGGTTTTGAAAAAACTGTCTCTTCGTTTGCTGGTTCCATATTTCATTTGGAGTTTTGTATATATACTGCTTGAGATTAGGAAAAATAAATGGGTTTTTCCGGATAATATCGTGGAGAGATGTTATGCTGTCATCTCCGGAAGAGGAATAGCACCTCTCTGGTTTCTTATTGCTCTTTTTTTAGCTGAAGTTCTGTTCATTTTGTCATTAAAATTCATTGGCCAAAAGTTTTTGGGAAAGCTGTTATGGGAAGTGTTATTTGTACTCATACTGGGAATCCTTTCAATATTGGCAATTCGAATATATAGAACGTTCATTTCGGAAAACTTTTATTTGGATTTTCCGTTATTGGCAATTTGCAGAGTTGTCCCTACACTGTTTTTCATTTTATTTGGATTCATTATAGGGTTAAGGTTTAAAAAGATTGTTGAATTAGATCTGAAATATAAAGTATTAGCTTTATTGATATTGCTCCTGTTTTTTTCTGCTTTTCAAATTGCAGTAAAAAACCATATTAATATGCATATTCTGGATATAGATCATATGAAGTATTTTCTGCTTACCGGGATGCTTGGTTCCATGATTATAATCTTTTTATCAGTGATGCTTCCAAGTAGAATGAAGATTCTTCCTGAAATAGGAAAGCAAAGTATGATTATAATGTTTTTACATTATCCGCCTATCCCAATTTTATTCAATATTAGGAGGATAGAGGAGGTTTTGGGGCTTCCTTGTGTGTTTCTATTGGAGTCGGTTATACTAATACTCATATGCTGTAGTATATATCAAGTGTTTAGGTTGTTGGTAACAAAGATTGTTAAGAGGAATACAGAAAGTAGGCTTAAATGAGCAAAGCAGTAATTCTAATGGCAACTTACAATGGGGCACAATATATAAGAGAACAGTTGGATAGTATTATTCATCAAGATTATACTGATTGGGATCTTTATATAAGTGATAATGGCTCTTCAGACGGAACGCTGGAAATATTGACAGAGTACCAAATGATTGAGCCTAGGATTAAGCAAATTTACAATAATTACGAAATGCAAGGTGCATTTTGTAATTATTACTATTTGATACGCAAATTAAAAGATGAACCCCCATATCATTATTATTTTTACTGTGATCAGGATGATGTATGGAAAAAGAATAAATTGAGTCTATCTGTAAAATGTATGGATCGCATGGAGAAAAAGTATGGGACTATTCCGTTGCTATGCTATTCAGATGCAGAGCTGATAGATGAAAATGGTGAATCTCTAGGCAAGAGACTTAGTGACAACAATAATATAAAACTTAAGAATCCATATAATCTTTTCTTTGCACATAGATTCATATGGGGAACTACGATGGTCCATAATTACAGCCTTTTTAAACTTGTTGATATTCCAAGTGATATATCTGAAGACATAAGCCATGATAATTATTTTGGAAAATATGCTGCAACATATGGGAAAATAGGATATATCAATTCACCAATTCTGTATTACAGAAGACATGGAGATAATGTATCAAGTCTTCATCAGAAGTATAACTTGTTTGGAGCAATTAAAAGAGTTGTTTTTCATTTCCCCAAAGTACTAAATAATTTTGCAAAAACATTTTGGGCGACAAGCTTTTTTATTAAACATGCTCCTGTTGAAAATGAATTGATTGTAGATTTGAAAGCTTGTTTAGATTGTAATGGGATCAGTGCTATTAGGTTTATTAGAAAGTATAAAGTTAATTATAATGGGAGTATTTATAACAAATTAGCATTTCTTATCATATTGATAAGTGGAATGTATAAAAAAACAAGATGGTTTATTGAAGATTAGTATTAGTGGAGGAAACATGGAAGCACAAGAAAGAAATATAGATATGAGACAGTTTCTGTTATATCTATGGGAACATGTGGTGATTTTTGCATTAGTTGTACTATTGTGTGGTATGGCAATGGGATGCTTTAGTTACAAAAAACAAAAAGCTGCTGCATCAGGTACAATTGCAAGTATCAGCCAGATAGTTTCAACAAACAGAAGTGCTTATTTTGAACAGGATAATGATAATTATACTGACGCGATAATTCCGGAAGGTGTATATAACTCATATGGAAGAGTATATGTAGACTATTCATTGGAGGAATTAGGTGATTCAGAAACGATTGATTCTGATATGCTGGACAGAGTATCTCACGACATTACTATGTTAGTAAGAAGCAGTGAGTCAATGTCAGAAATAATAGATGAACTGGATCTCCGTAAGTATCCTGATATGAAGAATATAACAGAGAACGATCTTTCTTATATGATTAATGCAAATCTTCAAGGTATTCACATTGTGAATATTGTAGTATCAGATGTCAATCCTGAAAGGGCTACTTTGCTTGAAAAAGAAGTTATGAACAAATTCGTAGAAAAAGCACCGGTTTGCCTTGGATATAAAAATGTAAGAATACTGGATGAAGCCTCTGAATTAGATGATGCTGTTGAAAGTGCATGGACACTTAACAAGAAGAAACTACTTAAGTACTTTGTTTTTGGTTGTGTAGTGGGATTTGTGTTTGTTGGAGTGCTATTCTTTGTTCTGTTTATATTTATAGATGCTGTAAGAACTGATGAAGATGTAAGATTTGTCGGAGCAGACTATTATGGGAATATTCCCTTAAGAAATAAAGAAACATCATACACCAAGATAGCTTATTCACTTCTGAACGAAGAAGGAATCAGCAGTATAGTTATTGTACCTGTAGATAAGAGGGTAGATATAACTGAAATGTGTGATAGTATCAATTCTGTTTTTAAGGATAAAAATCAGACAAAGAAGGTTATTTCATCTAAGAGTATTGATGTCAGCGCAGATGCCCTTGAAAAATTACAAGATGCAGATGCAGCATTATTAGTTTCAAAATTTGGTAAAACAAGTGTGAAGCTTCTTATGAATGCAGTTTCAGAGGTAAATAGATCAGGTAAAAAGAATCTTGGAATAATTATTTCCGATGCAAGATTCACTTGTTAACTTTTGGGATATTTGAAAATGATAAAAAGAGTGAGTTTTCATGTGAATAATAGCGAAGCTCTGTTTTTTGCATCGCTAGCGATATATCTCTTTGTTATGATCACAAGACAGTCCTTTCTTGCAATTGAACTTGGATTACTTGATGGTCATCTCTATAGAGTTGTTTTATTTGTATGTATATTATTGTTAGCGTTGAAGGAATATATTAAGAACAAACTTCAGGTTTTGCTTTTGTTATATGGCCTCATATTATCGGTTCTTATCATTATTATCAAGGATGTTGAAACCTTTGCATATGCTACAGGTTTACTCTATATTCTATCTGCAAGAGATGTTCCATTTCGAAGAATAGCAAAAGTTGCGTTAATCACAACGCTTTTTACACTAATGCTAATAATACTGCTTAGTCTTACCGGAGTTATAGAAAACTATCTTTTTGAAAAGAACACCGATCGACCAAGGGAGTTTTTGGGGTTCTTTTATGCTCTTTATGCTCCGGCTTTTTTCCTTAATGTGGTGACATTAGTGTTCTATCTGAATAGGGGAAGGACAAGCATTTGGGTGATTCTTTTTGAATTAATCTTTAACAAGTGGCTTTATATAAAGACTGATTCTAGGCTTTCATATCTTCTCTGTCTTATGATAATTGCTATAACGGTGTTTCTTAAACTATTGTATGTTTTTAGGATTAAGTATGGCATGATAAGGCATTTCAAGTTTTCGATTATTAAAGGCTTTATAAGTGCCTGTATAGTATTTATGTTTGTAATAACGGCAGTCATTGGGATTTACATTAACATCAACTATAATGAAAATAATGATTTTCAGGCAAAGCTTAATAGAGTTCTAACACAGAGACTTCATCATGGTCAGTTGTCCTATGAGAAATACGGATTCAAGATGTTTGGGCAGGAGATTCGATGGATAGGTCATGGATTGGATAACGAGGGTAGATCATATACCGGTGAGAAAGACTATCTTTATGTAGATAATCTTTATCTTCAGATTCTTCAGAAGTATGGTCTGGTGTTTTCTGTAATATGTTTAATACTTGTTACTGTTGCTACATTTATGATTTTTAAAGAGAGGAACTGGGTTCTTCTATTTGTATTGGCTATTATTGCAGCACATGCTTTGATAGATGACCTGGTGTTCTATATTTATTATAATTCGTTTTGGTTGGCGCTGGCTCCTTATTTGTTTGTCAGACGGGAGCAACAGATAAAGGAAGAGGTTCTTATATGAGATTCAGCTTTATAATACCGGTTTATAATTCTTCGGAATACATAAATGAATGTATTCAAAGCATCTTCAGACAGGACTATGACGACATAGAGATAATTGCTGTTGACGATGCTTCCTCTGACGATTCTCTTTCAATATTGAGAAATATAAGTGATGATAGATTAAAAGTTTTTTCCAATGATACAAATAAAGGGGTTTCCTATACAAGAAACAGAGCTTTAAAGGAGGCAACCGGAGATTGGGTTGCGTTTTTGGATTCTGACGATTATCTTTCAGAAAATGCACTTAAGGAAATAATAAGTATCATTGAGTCAGATCATAAGATTGATATTGTTCAATACAATCTTATGATGCAGGAAAATAATGAAAAACATGTTTTTTCAACTCTTATGAATGGCATTGTTGAAAACAAGCATGAGATAATAGAATCTATAATCTCCATCGAGTATGGAAGAATTAGATATGGAAAATATGGAAACTGCAGATGTGCGGGAGGAAAGTTCTATAGAAGAAGTGTTATAGATAATCTGTTCTTTCCAGAGGAACTCTCAACATTTGAAGATGGAATATTTAATATTAAAGCATACCTTAGAGCAAACAAGATCTATTTAGATAGTAATCCATTATACATATACAGAAGAATTGATTCATCTTCAACAAAGAGTATTAATCCGGTTCTTAATGTTGAAATGGAGTTGATTCTAAAAAATATACTTGATGCTGTTGGGTGGGATGTTTCGTTCAGAGAGAGTTATGCTCATAACAAGTTCCACCTTATGATAAGAAGCATATTCGTGAATATGATGTTACTTAACTTCAACGATGGATTAAAAAAAATAAAAGAGCTTATATCCACTAACAAGAAGTCTTTTTCTTATGTATCAACAGAATACTTAGGTAAAAGAGACAGAATATATCTATGGCTCGCTTCTCATGATATGTGCTTGGCTTTATATATGGCGATATATGTAACAAAGAGATATTTTAATAGGTGAATGATATGGAAAAAATCCTAACGATTTCAATAGCAGCATACAATATACAGGATTATTTAAGGGACGCGCTGGAGTCACTTGTAGTACCTGAAGTAATGGACTCTATCGAAGTCTTAATAGTAAATGATGGAAGCACTGATGATACGCCATCCATAGCTGAAGAGTATCAGAAGAATTATCCTAATACGTTCAGATTGATTAATAAAAAGAATGGTGGATGGGGTTCTACAGTTAACACCGGACTGATAAATGCAACCGGTAAGTATTTTAAACTGTTGGACGGAGATGATAGGTACACCAACCTGTCGAGATTTGTCAGTAAACTGGCGGAGATTGATACTGATATGGTATATACTCCGTATCTTTGCTTCTATGATGATTCCGACGATATAGTTCATAAGGAATTAAGAAGGGATCTTCCGCTTGATGAAAGCGTTGAGCTTACTTCATATATGTTTGATGAAACGTATATCATGCATGCTTGTACATTTAAAACATCTACTATCCAAGGTAAGTATAAAATATCGGAAAAATGCTTTTATACGGATGAAGAGTATATAATGCAGTCAATTGAAAATGTTAGAACAGTATACTTCTGGCCGACAGAGGTTTATTGTTATCGACTTGGGAGATATGGACAGAGTGTCAGTATTGAAGGATACAAAAAACACTATAAAGAAGTCATACATGTGTTATTCAAATTATTGAAGAGATACAGAATTATTGAAAATGCGTGTATAAAGGCACTTTACGAAAAGAAGCTTAGGATAATAGTTGACCAAGTTTATGATATATATCTGCATATGGAACCAACAAAAAAATTATCATATGAGTTCTGGTCGTATGATAAAAGAATAAAACGAGATTATCCGGAATTCTATGCTACGACAAGGAATAGAGTAAAGATTTTTAGAATGCTGGGTGCATTCTCATATAAGTATCTTGTTTATAAATAGAGTTGTTGATGTATGAACGGAAATGTAAAAAAAAGAGAAGTATATTTTGATGCCATGCGTATTCTGGCGTGTGCACTTGTTATATTTAACCACCTTGATGGGTATTGGCTTTATCAGGGCTCAACAGGCGTAAAGCAGTTTTTTTATATGTGTTTGACTATGATAGCCAGAATCAATGTTCCGATTTTTTTCATGATAAGTGGAGCACTTCTTCTGGACAGAACAGAAGACATTAAAACTGTGTTGAAGAAAAGATTTCTTAGAACACTTATTCTGATTATTATCTTTGAAACTGTAGTAATCGTTATATATAAATGTATTTCAGTGAATAATAATACAGAATTTGATGTTTCGTTTCTTGCCTGCCTTGAAAGAATTCTAAAGAATCAGATTGGTGATGTTGGTGCATATTGGTACCTGTATTCATATTTAGGATTCCTGCTTACATTACCATTGTTGCAAAGAATGATAAAACAGATTAATAAAGAAGAATTTGTTTTGATAATGATTATTCATTTTATTGCTGCATCTGCTTTTCCAATGATTAATCTTTTACTATTGAAGAGTGGCAGCCAGGTTCAGCTATCATTCAGCAAGGATTTTGTGGTTCCTTTTTCGTTGTCTTCAGCTTTCTTTTTTCCGTTAGTAGGTTATTATGTTGAGCATAAAGTTAATATAACCAAATTGACCGGAAAACACTTGGTTTTACTGCTTTCACTTGCGACTGTAGGAATCCTGTTATCAAATGGGTGCACGTATATGGAGGCATCAATAAATGGAGAGTTTTCACACCGATTTGCGTATATATTTGATTACGTCACTGCAATAGTTGTTTATTTAATAATAAAGTACTTTTTTGTTGTTATATATCCCGGTATAAAAGAAACCGGATTAGGAAAAGGTATATGTACTTTTGGAGCGCTGACGTTAGGTATATATATGCTTGACCCTTGTTTTAAGCTTTTATTTTATATGAGATTTGTCAGAATTATGGAGCCGATACTGCCAACGCTGATTGTATCGTTCGTTTGGGTTATTCTCAGTATGACGTTTGGATCGGTTGTAACAGTATTATTGAAGAAAGTTCCTGGAATTAGAAAAATACTATAGGTTTTTTTGTGATGATGGATTATAAGAGAAAAGAACTGAAGAATGAATGTGTTTTTATTATAGCAGGGATTTTATCTGTTGCCATAGCTTTTGGATTTAATCTTAATCTTAATAATATCTATAATCATCAGGAAAAAGCGTTGGCGCATATCGTTGGATCAATTGAGGGGAATTCTCTGGTGATGGTTTTTTTTGCTGTGATAGTCTTTTTTTTGGCTTTAGATGTTTTTGCGACATTAAAGCAAAAAGTATTATCCAGGGGTTTGGTTTGTGCGGCAATAGTTATATCAGCAGGATTCTCTGTTATGATTCCTATTGGAAGGGCATACAGATATGATAATAGTTTAAGTTTAATCATAACTAACTATGTTCAGGTTATTAAAGCGCTTTTAATAATCCTTGCATGGTTTTTTATACTTTTTTTCATTATTCTTCTATCTTACAGAGCAATGAAAGAAATGAAATCATATTCCCAAAATATAGATTCATCATTACTGCTCAAAATATGTGGGTTTATGTCAAAAAAACCGTGGTATATTCTTATATTTTCTGTTATCCGGTATTTATTTGTTTTTATTGTATATTACCCTGGGATTCTGATGGGGGATACGGTGGCCCAAATATCTGAAGCGTTTGGAGCAAAGATTCCATATTTGGGATTAAATCGGGTATATGAAGATTCAACTTTAACAAACATGCATCCAGTCGTTGATACATTATTGTATAGGCTTTTTATGGGGCTTGGGAAGAGGATTTTTGGATCCTATAACGTTGGATTATATATTATGCTTATTTGCCAATCTTTGTTTTTGATCGTGGTTATTTCCATGATTTTTTTCTTTTTTCTTCGTAATACCAATCATCCGAGGTTTGTTTTTCTGATAATGGTATTCTTTTATATCAATCCGATGATTACTAATTATATGCTTTTAGCTTCAAAGGATGTTTTGTATACGACTTTCCTGTTGCTCTTTACTTTTGAATTATTACTGGATGCTGTTGAAAGCCAATACGGTAAAAGAACGGTGTTGTTTATATCGATGATAGGGACCTCCTTATTTAGAGGAGAAGGTTTTTATATTGTACTGATTTCTTACTCTGTGTATAGCTTTATACGTTTTTTGAAGAGAAAAAGGAAAATTGAAATCAGCCGTGTGATTATGCCTTTCTTAGTGATATTTATCAATTTAGGCCTTTCATATATACTGTTCCCGTTTTTTCATATAGAGGCACAGGCTCCAAATCAGAAAATGAGCGTTCCTGTTCAGCAGATAGCCAGATACGTATGTGATGATTATCCATTTACTGAAGAAGAAAAAACAATTATAAACAATGTTGTTAATTATGACGAACTACGAGATAAATACATTCCTTCAGATGCTGATGGAGTAAAGTATATATATAAGGCGGAGGCTTCACATGATGATAGAAGCGCTTTTATTAGGCTTTGGGGAAAAACAGTGTTAAAGTCGCCGGGTATTGCTATATCTGCGTTTGTTAACAATAAATACGAGTACTTTTATTTGGAGGATACCGGACTTGGACGATATAATTCAATCTGGAGTGAATCCATGATGGAGTCAACGAAAACGTATCTTCCAGAAGATAGGTTGGACATGAATCTGTCGTACCCAAGAAAAACTAAGACTATAAGGGAAGAATATGATCAGATTATGGAATTGATAATCAAATCTCCTATTATAAGTCTGATAATGTGTCCGGCAGTCTATACATTAATGATTTTTGTTTTATTATGTTTTTATCATAACCAGAAGAAAATCATCGGAATAGTATTATTAACACCGCCTATTCTAGTATTACTAATCACGTGTATGTTCAGCGCTGTTAATGCTTCATACGGAAGATATATGTATCCGATTGTTGTTATAATGGTACTGGCTGTTTTATATCTTACATTTGATAATAATCAGACATGTATAGAAATAGATATGTTAAAAATCAGGAAGGAATAAAAAACATATGGAAAACGAAAAATCCAGAGTTAGATATTTGGATATTGCTCGCGGAATCTGTATGATAAGTATTGTACTTGGACATTTGGGTAATAGCAGTATAAATAGGATTGTGTTTACTTATCATATTCCCATCTTCTATTTGATCGCAGGCTATTTTTCTAAGAAGGAGAGTATTCCGGACTATTTAAAACATAAGGCAAAGACAGTGCTGGTTCCTTATTATATATCTGCAGCTCTTGTTATGCTTTCATAAATGATTATCAATCTGATTATTCTGAAAACTGATAAGAATGAAATCGTGAATGGACTTAAGTGGTTTTCTAAAGCTGCCATATATGCTGCGGGTGATACATGGCATGAACCTTTTGAAATCCCTGGGATTGGTGCTATTTGGTTTCTTTGGGCTATGTTTCTCGGGGGATTGATTTTTCAGATACTATTAAGATTAAAGTCGGTAATAAGAGCGTTGATATGTATATTGTTACTATATGCAGCAGATTTTTCTGTTAGGCATTTTATGTTCCTTCCGTTCAGTATTCAGCCGGCATGCTCAGCGGTCATATTCATATACATAGGCTATCTATGGCATAAATATGAAAAGAGCATATCTGATATGAATATTGAATTAAAGGCTACCCTATTGATAATATCTCTGTTTGTATGGATGGGATTCATTACAGATTTTAAAAGCTTCTGGCTTGTCCATTCTGATTTTGGACGAGGCTTTGTTGATGTAGTTGGCAGCATATGTGCTTCAGTAATTGTTCTTGTTATTTGCAAGTTATTACTGGAAAAGATTAATGGAGTTTCAAGAATTCTTGCTTATCTGGGTGAGTACAGTATTGTATTTCTGTGTGCTCATATTATAGAAATCTCTACGTTTCCTTATAATACAGTTATAACAACGCTATTTGGACAGGGGTTAAGCGAGGGGTATATTCTTATTATCAAGATAGCTATGAAATTGATATGGTGTATACTTTTCGTATTCATATTCACGCAATTCAATTGGTTCAGAACACTAATGGGAATAAAAAAGAAGAATTGAAATGATTGATAAAAGAGGTTTTTTACGTACAGCAATATACATAGTACTGATAGCTTTGGTTATTGAAGTGTTTGTATTCAATTATAGATGTTTTGAATCATTATTCTTCAAAAGTACAACCGGGTATTCTGTAGATTATTACGGAATGGGGGGAAAAGGGAGTTCAGTATTTGAAGTAAAAGATGGTGATAATACATTTATAGAGATCAACAATATTGATTCAGAGATAAAAAATATCTGGATTGATATATATAACGTCAACAACTCTGTTGCGGGAAGTGCTATACCTATAAAAGTTTATGCTAAAGATTTGGCAAACTCCAACTATACTGGATTACAAGATACGGAAGTGCTTCATAGTATTGTTGAGAGCCAGTTTGTCAGACTGCATCTTATAGGAAAGAGTGAATCGGTTAGAATAAAACTGGGAGTGTCTACGGGTGATTGTTTACAACTTGATGGAATAGGGGTGAACATGCATAGACCTTTTGTATTCAAAATATGGAGGGTTGTGCTTATCTATATTCTGTTGATGTTGGGATATCTGTTTAGACCATCGTCTGTTCTTTACAAAAAGAACTTGCATATAAAAAGCTTTAAGCAAAAGATTCTGATTGTTAGTTTCTGCATAGCAAATGTCTTGTTGATAGTAACGATAGGATTAGTTTTTAGAGATGATAACTGGATTAATACCGGATGGAAAGCAAATCTACAATATAACTATGTTGCTGAATCGCTTCTGGAAGGTCATACATATCTTAATATTGAACCGCCAAGTGTATTGGAGGAGATTGAAAATCCATATGATTACAATCTAAGAACAAATGCCCTGAATGAAAATGGGCAATCAGTTATTATGGATATAGCGTATTATAATGGAAGACACTACAGTTATTTTGGCATTGTTCCTGTTATTATATTTTATCTGCCTTACCATTTGATTTCAGGAAAGTATCTTGATACAGCACTTCCTATATTGTTTTTAGCGGCTCTCTTTGTTATAGTGGCATACTGTTTTATATATAGGATAATAGATAGGTTTTTTAAGTCGACTTCTTTGGGACTGTATTTATTGTTAACGAGCGTTTTTATTGCTGCATCACAGGTTTTATATACTGTTCAGCATATAGCTATATATGAACTTCCGATACTCATGGGGCTGACACTTGATCTCATGGGTATTACTCTGTGGATGAGTGCGGTTAATGATGAAGAAAAGATAAGTAAAATACATCTTGTACTTGGGGCACTTTGTATTGCGTTAGTTATAGGATGCAGGCCTCAACTTGCAATTGCAGTATTGTTTGCTTTCCCGATCTTTTGGAAAGAGATTAAGGAGAGAAAGTTTTTCAGTATAAAAGGACTCGGGAATACACTATGTGTGATTATCCCTTTCTTGATTGTAGGAATAGGGATTCTGTCATACAATTATGCTCGATTCCAAAATGCTCTGGATTTTGGAGCAACATATAATCTTACCGGATTTGACATGACACATAAAGGTTTTATTCCTGATAGATTTATACTTGGATTCTATGAGTATTTTTTCCAACCTATCAATGTTTCAGCTAAATATCCTTTTATTTATCCTGTAGCCAAACATATGAATCTTCAGGCTGACTATATGGGACAGATAATAAATGAAAGTGTGTATGGTGGCTTCTTTGCGTATAATATTATAGCGTTTTACCTTTTTAGGATTAACAAACTCAGAGAGGATAAAGGATCAAGAGTTCTGTTTATGTTCTCTGTTGTTTCAATAGTATCAGCGCTTGTTATAGTTGGACTGGATATTCAGATGGTCGGGATGACTCAGAGGTATTTATCCGATTTTTCTATGTTTTTAATGATGCCCGTAGTTTTCATTATTCTTAGGATAATGAAGATTGATGATAGTACTTCGTTTGACAAGAACTATAAGAATAAGTTAGCTTTCATTATTGCTCTTTCGGTTTTTTGTATAGCAATAAACTATGTGGCTCTTATTGGTGCTGAAAAGAGTAATGGTTTATTCTATGTAAATCCATATATATTCTATAAGATTAAATATCAACTATGCTCGTTTTTATCTATAAGGTGATATAAATGAAGAAAACAGTTATTATTTCATTCCCTTTTGCTATTGTTTTTGCACTAATTTCAAATGTTATCAGTACACATAATGTTTCGGTTTTCTCGCTGTGTGATTTTCCGATATTCATTTTTAAGGTGTTGCTGTTTTCAGGAATGATAGTTATAACTGAAAACATGGTCAAGATAATAGGAAAACGCAGCCTTATCAATATACCATTTGATTTTAGCTGGAATATAAATAGTATACTAAAGTTGACGGTTGTGATGTCACTGGTATATATTTTATATCTTGTAGTTTTTTATCCGGGTGTATGTAATTATGATACGTCGAATGAGATAACGGATCTGATTACCGGAGAAACACCACTGCCTTATTCTTGGATTAGTGGACAGGTAGAAGTTAGTGCACTAATGAATGATCACCATCCTGTTTTTGATACGATTATTTTTACCGGCTTTTATAAGATAGGGGATATACTGGGGCGAAAGAATCTTGGTATTTTTCTGTATTGTTTTGTTCAGATTGTTTTAACATCGTTTTCCTTTTCTGTAATGCTTTGTTCTATGTCAAGGTGGAACGCCAAGCTAAAGACCGTGCAACAGGCGGGATTGCTGTTCTTAGTATTAGCACCTTTTATACCGATGTACGTTATATGTATGGTAAAGGATTCTTTGTTTGCTTTTTTATTCGTTTTGTATTTGACAGTTTATCTGTTGATAATTCTTGATGAAACTAATAGAAAATACTTAGTAGGCATTCTTATTCTATCGATTCTTTTATCATTAACGAAAAAAACAGGATTATATCAGGTGTTGATAACAAATGCAGCGCTATTCCTCTTGAAAACTGTAAGAAAGAATTGGAAAACAATTACAATAGTTGCGCTTAGCGAATTGTTACCGATTCTTATAATGATTATCATATTGCCGCATTTGTTATTTCCGATGTTTAATATATATCCCGGTGGAAAACAGGAGTCTATGGGATTTATGCTCCAACAGGTTTCCAGGGTGGTATATGATCACGAAGAAGAGTTATCAGAAGAAGATAAAGAAGTTATAAACTCTGTGATAAATATCAGTGATATCAAGGAACACTATTTGTATGACAGTATTGATGGGGTGAAGGATCGTTATAATTTCTATGCCACAGACGATGAGATTAGTGAGTTTAAGAAGTTATGGATAAGGCAAGGACTCAAGCATCCTTTATCTTATTTTGTGGCCACTTTTGAAGTGTCAGGATATTTCTTTGTTCCATCTAGGGAAATATCAGTATACAATGCATTTGTTCCTAATGGTTTTGGGGTTAACAATCCGGAACAACTTAGAGTATATAGAGATTCATTCACAAGTTTCTATAAATTCCTTTGTGCTTTTCCAGGAATTAATGTATTATTCTCTATGGCATTATATACTTCATTATTACCTATAGTGCTAGTTATCAGAATAATCAGAGATAAAGATTTGAAGAAGCTTCTTTGTTTTATTCCGATATTGCTTTGTATCTTGATTTTGATTATATGCCCTATTGCGTATGGCAGGTATTCGCTGGTTAATCTCTATACTATTCCATTTGTATTAGGATTAACATGCATTCCCAAAGGAGGAATTTCGATAAATGGATAGAATAGCAGTTCTTATCCCTTGCTACAATGAGTCAAAAACGATTAGAAAAGTGGTGGAAGATTTCAGAAAGGTTCTTCCTGATGCTGTAATCTATGTATATGACAATAATTCCACAGATGGAACGGATGAGATTGCCCGTAAAGCTGGAGCGGTCGTCAGATATGAGTATCAGCAGGGAAAAGGAAATGTCATCCGCCGAATGTTTCGAGATATCGATGCAGAGTGCTACATTATGGCAGATGGAGATGATACTTATCCTGCAGAATTTGCCCCATCGATGGCAGCTAAAGTTCTTGAGAAGCATGTGGACATGGTTGTTGGGGACAGACTTTCTTCGACGTATTTCAAGGAAAATAAAAGACCTTTCCATAATTTTGGGAACTCTATTGTAAGGGCTTCTATTAACGTTCTCTTTAAAAGCGATATTAAGGATATTATGACAGGATACAGAGCATTTTCTTATCAGTTTGTTAAAACATTCCCAGTTCTTTCTAAGGGTTTTGAGATAGAAACTGAGATGAGTATACATGCTATCGACAAGAATATGTACGTCGAAAATGAAGTGATTGAATATAGAGACAGACCGGAAGGCAGCGAATCCAAACTAAACACATATTCGGATGGGTTTAAGGTGATTAGAACTATCGTGAGACTATATAGAAACTATAAGCCTATGGCGTATTTTGGGATTATTGCACTTGTTTTGGCGCTTGTATCTATAGGTTTCTTTATTCCTGTACTTATAGAGTATATTAATACGGGATTAGTGCTTAGATTTCCTACTCTTATAGTATGCGGATTTACGATGATAGCAGCTATTCAGTCTTTTTTTGTCGGACTCACATTACAGACCATGGTTGAGAATAATAGACGTGAGTTTGAGATTAATCTCATAAGAGTAACAAAGGATAATTCCTGATCGGTTTTTTATTATCAATAGTTAGTGGTGTTATGAAAAAACTATTAAAAACAATAATCAAGGTATTAATTCTTATCTTTACCTTCATTTCGGGATTGATTACAGCTACAGTTATATGGTTGACCAGAGATTGGTCAGAAATGAATGCTACTGAATTATTATATCATATGGGACAATCGCTTGACGGGGCAAATCCGGAAGTGACCAGTCATTACCTAAAAACCTATTTTTTAGTTACAGTGCTTATTATGGTACTCGCCATAGCAGTTGCTGTTTTGGCTCATAGAAAAGCTAAAGCCAAAATTGTATATGCGTTGTATATTGTAGGTTCTTTAGGACTCTTGGCTTTTGCCGGTTACTTACTCGAATCTAAGATGGGGCTGATTTCATATGCTAAATATCGAATAAAGATTGAAAGAGGGAGTGCAGATGACTTTATAGGGGATCATTATGTGGATCCAAGAGATGTGGAGTTGGTATTTCCTGAAAAGAAAAGAAATCTAATATTTATCTTTTTAGAATCTGTAGAGATGACATATACTGACGAAGTTCATGGAGGAGCCTTTCCTGAAGATATAATTCCTGAACTGACTGAGCTGGCAAAAGAAGGGGAAACCTTTTCTTCTGATAAAAGCTTTCTCGAAGGAGGAATATCACTTCAGGGAACGAAGTGGACTATGGGAGGAATGTTTGCTCAAAGCGCAGGTATTCCGCTTCAGATATCTATTGGTGGCAATGGGATGGAAAAACAGGACAACTTTTTTCCGAATATTATAACTTTAGGGGATATTCTTGAGGATAATGGTTATAAACAGGAACTGATGATTGGCTCTGATGCAGTATTCGGTGGAAGAGATAAGTATTATAAGCAACATGGGAATTATAGTATATTAGACTATAATTGGGCGCTGGATGAAAGTAAGATACCTGAAGATTATTATGTTTGGTGGGGATACGAGGACAAAAAGCTCTTTGAATTTGCCAGAGAAGAACTCGTACAGTTATCTGAAGGAGAAGAACCATTTAATCTAACGCTTCTTACAGTAGATACTCATTTTGAGGATGGATATAAATGTGAGTTGTGTCAGAATAAATATGAAGGAAATCAGTATGCTAATTCGTATGCATGTTCAAGCAGGCAGGTGAGTGAATTTGTAAGATGGATACAACAGCAACCGTTTTATGAGAATACTACTATTATTCTGTCAGGTGATCATCTGACTATGGATATAGATTTTTGTAATAATGTAGATGAAGAATATCAAAGAAAAACTTATTTCAATGTTATAAATGGAAATGCAGAAAGGGATAATAATCGCGACCGTAATTATACAACGATGGATGTTTTTCCTACCACATTAGCTGCACTTGGTGTTAGAATACCGGGAAATAGGCTTGGACTTGGAACAAATCTATATTCAAATGATGAAACACTTCTGGAAATGTATGACATAAATACTTTAGAGGATTATGCAGGACGACCATCCGCCTTCCTTTTGAATCAAAGCAAAGTATACATTTCAAAGGATGATCTTGATGAGGTTAAGATTGCTCATTTTTCATATGCTACATTGGATAACGGTAATTTGGTAGTCAGTCTTTCGATGATTAGAAGTATTAATATTAAATCATTAAAAAAGGCAGAGTTGGTAATCAAAAATAGAGCAACAGGCGAAGAATTTTCATATAGCATGAAGGCGGTTAGCGATGAAATAGATCCCAATATCTTTGCAGTGATTTCTGATACAGGTGTAAGTGAAAAAGACTTGGATGATATAGTTATTGAAATATACTTTACTGTGGATGAAATTGAAAACTATAAAGTGTTTGAGTGGGAAAAAACAGAAGAATAAAAAGAGGAAATGTAAATGACAACAGCGATAATCATAGCCGGAGGTTCCGGCAGTAGAATGGGACAGGATATCCCGAAGCAGTTTATAAATGTATATGATAAGCCAGTTCTGGTATATACACTGGAAGGCTTCCAGCGTCATCCTGATATAGATGCCATAGAGGTTGTTTGTATAGATGGCTGGCATGAGGTTGTGTGGGCATATGTTAAGCAGTTCAATATAGATAAGGTTAAATGGATTGTTTCAGGAGGAAACACTGGCCAGGAATCAATAAGGAATGGGGTTTACAATCTTGAAGGAAAAGTTGGACCTGATGATATCATAATAATCCATGATGGTATCAGACCTCTTGTAGATGAATCTGTTCTTTCAGATGTAATAGTTAAATGCAGGAAGTATGGAAACGCTGTAACATCAATGCCATATAATGAACAGATTTTTGTAGTTGATGATGACATCAGTACTACAAAGTATATACCTAGAGAGACGCTTAGAAGAGTAGCAACGCCTCAGGCGTACAAGTTCGAACTCCTTGATTCCAAATATCATGAGGCATATGAGAAAGAGATAGGTATCTATGGCTCTTCATATACTAATACGATGATGGTTGAGCTTGGAGAAAGATTGTACTTTGCAGCAGGATCTGATAAAAACATCAAGCTCACTACGAAGGATGATCTGGAACTGTTTAAGGCTTACCTGAAGAGTGATAAGGATAACTGGTTGAAATAGAAGACAAGTGTTTACTAATAATGACTGAAACGAAGAATAAGAACAGGATACAATACATAGATGCTCTCAAAGGTTTCGCTATCATACTTGTTGTGCTCGGCCATGTCTGTAATGGCTATGTATTTAGTATGGTGAACAATAGGGCTAGAAATCATTGATCAAGAGGGTGATACTGAATTTGTATATTACATGGAACATGATAGACTCAAGAATGATCCTAACAGATGGTTTGCAAAAAAAATTACAGATATACCTTTTGACTAGCATGAGAGTTATACATATAGAATTTATCTGGACTGTGGCGATATTAAAAATTATATGATTAAAGAATGGAAAGCTGATGGAACATAATACTAGAACTAGTTTATTATAAAAGCTTTTCTAGATGGAAAGATATAGAAAATAGTTATGATAAAAACAGTTTTCAAAAAAGTATATATATACATAGTTTTATCTGCATTTATTCTAAGTACGGTATCATGCAATGATAGTAAGACCATTATTGATAAATATTCTGGTATTGTTTGCTGGGGAGATAGTCTTACAGAAGGGACAAAAGGTAATGGTGTTACATTTCCTGGACAACTGGCTGATAGGATTGGTAAGAAGGATTTTCCGGTTATTAATTGCGGAGTAGGGGCTGAAACTGCACCGACGATAGTATGCAGAAGTGGTGCTATGAAGTTTGTTGTGGCTGAAGATTTAGTTGTAAAACAAAGTTCGAAACCTGTGGAAATAAAACTGGCAGCGGAAGATGGTCATCAGGTTAATCCACTTAGAAGATATCCGGGCGGAGAGTGGATTGTAGAATTGACCAGCACGGATGGAAACATAGTAAAAGGAACACTGGCTGTAGTTCAGGAGGAACCTAGTAAACCTGAGTTTTCTTATACATTTACAAGAGAATCTGGTGGGGATGAAGTTCAGATAACTGCAGGCTCTGAGATATATCTTGAACTCTATAATGAGTATGAAGAATATGAAGACTATTTCTCGATAGTTTTTATAGGACAAAATGGTGGATGGGAGAATCCTGATGATTTAGTAAAACTTCAGAAGATGATTTTAGATAAATATGGCGATGGAAAAAACTATCTGATTATTGGATTGCATACAGGTACAGCTGAAGAAAGGTCAGAACTTGAAAGTGTAATGGAACAGGAGTATGGAAATCATTATCTTAATCTAAGGGAGTATATGTGTGAAAATGGGCTTAAGAAGGCTGGTATAAAACCAACTGACGAAGATAAAGAAAGACTAAGTGAAGGGATAGTTCCAAGAAGTTTACTCTCTGATGACGTGCATTTCAATGCTAAAGGGTATAAGGTCTTAGGAGATGCGGTGTATGAAAGACTAATTGAGTTGTCGAGTGAAGAAAAATATGGAAATTAAACTAAAAAAGTGAATCGAACGGTGCTAATTTCAAAAAATATGATATAATGTTTTGATATGTTAATGGGTGTTATATAGAATATGTGTTTTCTGGAGTTTTATGATGGACAAGATTGCGGTATTAATACCTTGCTACAATGAAGGTAAAACAATAAAAAAAGTAGTAGAGGATTTTAAGAAGGTACTTCCTGAAGCTACTATATACGTATATGATAATAATTCGACAGATGGTACTGATGAGATAGCTCGTGCAGCCGGCGCGGTTGTAAGATATGAATATCAGCAGGGGAAAGGGAATGTCATAAGGAGAATGTTCCGTGATATTGATGCTGAGTGTTACATTATGGCAGATGGTGATGACACATATCCGGCTGAGTTTGCGCCCAGTATGGTAAAGAAAGTACTTGAAAGAAATGTAGATATGGTTGTTGGGGATAGGTTGTCTTCAACATATTTTGAAGAGAATAAAAGACCTTTTCATAATTTTGGAAACAGCCTCGTTAGAGGCAGCATAAACCTTCTTTTTAAGAGTGATATCAAAGATATAATGACTGGCTATAGGGCATTTTCATATCAGTTCGTTAAGACGTTCCCAGTTTTGTCAAAGGGCTTCGAAATTGAAACTGAGATGAGTATTCATGCCATAGACAAAAATATGCTCGTTGAGAACGAAGTCATCGAGTATAGAGACAGACCAGAGGGAAGTGAGTCAAAGCTAAATACTTATTCAGATGGGATGAAAGTTATATGGACCATAATCAGACTGTATAGGAATTATAAGCCTATGAGGTACTTTGGTACCATAGCACTGATTTTGGCGCTGGTTTCAATTGGGTTCTTTATACCTGTACTTATTGAATATATAAACACGGGACTAGTTCAAAGGTTTCCAACACTTATCGTTTGTGGTTTTACTATGATAGCTGCTATTCAAGCGTTCTTTGCCGGCTTAACACTTCAGACTATAGTTGCAAGGAATAAACAGGACTTTGAGATGAGATTAATTGAGGTCAGCGAGAGGTGGAAGGAGAGAAGATGAAACAATTCAATACAACGGCAGTTTGTATACCATCAAAACATTATATGGTCGATCTCTTCGAGAGAGTGAAGGAGATCAAAAAACTGGTGGATGCCGGTAAATACTTCACGATAAACAGGGCAAGGCAGTATGGGAAGACGACCACATTAACTGCATTGACGACTGCATTGAAAAATCAGTATGTGGTTATTAGTACAAGCTTTGAAGGGATCGGAGATGCAGGATTTGAAGATGAGGCATCTTT
>AUXO017604152.1_pt1 | contig 27642 bp, 29 predicted proteins | sample 768731 | NCBI WGS metagenome assembly AUXO01 (sample SAMN02715735, study PRJNA202380) | gut metagenome | biome: sheep rumen | host: Ovis aries | place: New Zealand: Palmerston North
ACTTTTTTATTCGTCAAATACGAAAAGAAGATCTTTTTAAATTTGCGATTACTTAAAAGGCTATGTCAACAAATTGGAGGTTAAGCGACTCTAAAAAATATAATAATATGTCCGATAAGCGAAAATTAAAAATGATTATAATGATTGAGAATTATTAAACAATCAAAAATAAATTTAGCTAAAACTAGTACATATTTTCATATTTATTACTTCTATAAGAGTGATCTTGGGTAGCGTCAAGAATTATGTGTAAAAGTATATCCTTGGTAAAGCAGATTAGCTCTTGAACCAATCTTCTCTAGTTGTTTGTCCAAAACCTCTATGTACGTGATTCATGTTTTTCTCGTTGTAACGATTGAATTGAATCACAAGGTATTTCTCTTCAGATTTTTCCGTTGGAAATTGTTCTTTCTTTTTGAAACTTCGTTTTAATTGTTTATTGTTTCCTTCAATCAGATTTGTTGAATAAATCGTATGCCTAACACTTTCTGGATAATCATAGAATGTAAACAGATAGTCATTGTTGCTGAGACTTTTCACCATTGATGGATATTTGTGTTTCCACTTATCGATGAATTTCTTTAGAGAAGTTAAAGCTTCTTCTTTTGATTTGGACCGATATACCTCTTTAAATTCATTGGCCACTTCTTTTCTGTCACTGACTCTTACTTTTGCACATATATTTCTTTGAATATGGACCAGGCATCTTTGAATTTTAGAGCCCGGGAAAATGTCCTGTATTACATTTTCCATTCCAGACAATCCGTCTGTACAAAATAAAGAAATACGTTCAACCCCTCTTGATTTAAGGTCTTTCAGAAGTTCTTCCCATATCTCAGCGGACTCGTTTGGTGCAATCATATAGCCAAGAATTTCTTTTGTACCTTCTACTGTGATTCCTAGTGCTATATGGACCATTTCCCTGGATACAGTATCACGGCGTAAAGGCATGGATGTTCCATCAAGATATACAATGGCATACTCTTTGTTCAATATTCTGTTTTTGAAGGAATCTACACATTCCAGAGCTTTGTCCGTAATATTAGATATGGTCTGTTTAGAATAGCGAGCTCCACATAATTTTTGGATCATGGAACAAATTTCTGAATGGCTCATTCCTTCTTCAAATAAATCCAAAATCGTTGTTTCGGTAAATAGATCTCGTCTTCTGTATTTAGGCAGAAGAGAAGTGAAAAATTCTCCCATTCTATCTCTTGGAATATTGAGCGTAATAGTTCCATATTTTGTATCAAACTTTCTTTGATAGGAACCATTTCTAGAATTTTCGTTATTGGTTCTAGCGTATGGTTCATAATCAAGAAAAGCCGTCAACTCATATGCGAGTATTTCATTGAGAGATTTCTCCAACTCTGAACGAAACAGTTCAGTTACAGCCTGTTCAAAAGCTGGAAGATTGTTGTCATTAGAAAATAGGTTTTTCATTAAAGATGTAGTAAAATAGTTCATGGGTATATTCCTTTCGTAAATTGTTTTTGGTCGAACTAATTTTACTAAGGATATACCTTTTTTTCTATATTTCCAGAAAAACGAATTTACACAAGATATTTTATGCTATCGAATATATATGGCATTATATTATAATTAAGTAAATTATAACCTATTATATAAAATACAATAAAAATATAAGTTATTATGTTTTGGCTAAAAATTAAGTGCTAAAAGGTCTTTTTCTTAACCTGTTATAGATTATAAATTCAAATAAATAATTGTCTATGGTACAGTTCATATGGAGGTGTTAATCATGAACAATTTAAAAAAGAGAACTATGAAACTTATCGCAAATGCAGTTTATTCGTGCGCTAAAATGGGAGCAAATAGCACTTGCCATTCGCTTTTTGGTCAAATAAAAGAACCAGAATCTTTATCGGTATTAAAAAAATATAAATAGTTTTCAATCAATTTAGATTATTTTTTAGCATTAGAAGTTTCATATGATAGAAATACGCATTTATAAAATTTAGTTTGAGTAAAATGCTAGTTTAATCTCTATACGTATTTCGAATAGAGGTCTAGTTATGATTAAATTCCTATTCTGCTTATATAGTAGTACTAATCATTTACCTCTTGATTGTGTAATTTATAAATGTAATTTGATTTCTAATGCGGATTTAAATCATCTAAGACAAGTGAGTAAGTTTTACATAAAACTTGCTCTTTTTTTATGCTTTTTAGAATCTGCAATCGAATTATCAAACAAAGATCCTCCTTGCTCCTTTCTTTTATTCAAAAAAGAAAGGAGTGAATAAGATGAAGAATGATTATAATCGATACGATTTTTGGACAGAAAAGTATGATGGAAAACTTGAATATTACATGATAGTGGAAAACAAAAAAGTGCGAGTACCCAGAAAGGTATTTTTGATATGTCAGAACAGTTACCGGAAGATGCTCAGAGATTCAGCGAATGATAAAAACATATACCACTTCGCTGATCTTTCACAAGTCGAAAAATATCAAATTAACAGGATTTCAGAACAAGAAATAAACCAATGGTATAAAAAATATGAATTGAATCAGGCACTAAACAAACTCAATGATCAGGAACAATACATCATCCAGGAAATCTTTTTTAAAGGTCATTCTGAACGGGAGTTAGCAGAAAGGATGGGACTTCCAGAAAAGACATTGAATAATCATAAACATAAGATTCTTCAAAAATTAAGAAAAATCATGGCTGAAAAATAGAAATAGTTTCCCTTCTTTAAGTGAAAGGGATAGTCCTTTAAAGGAGGAAACTATGCAAAAGAAAAAAGCATGGATATATGCACGTGTATCTGAACCAACTCAAAGAAATTTAATTTTTTATCAGAGGGATTTGTTGTACAGCCTGGCAGAACATATGAATCTTGAAGTTTGTGGTTTTGTACATGAAACAACAAAGGGGAGCACTCTAAATACAAAGGGTATCAGAGATATTCTGGTTCACGTAAGAAGAAAAGATTTTGATGTGCTCTTGATCTACGACTGGACAAGATTGACGATTTATCAAGATTTGTTTATGGAAGTTAAGATGTTCTGTGATCAGCATCATGTGAGCATTTTTACTATTCAAGATATCGAAAACAGACTTCTGGGATGATGAAAAATGCTGTTTCATCCCCTCCCAGACCACCGCCAGGCTTTGCCTTTCTTGACAGAAAGGAGAAGCTGAAATGGGATTTAATTACGCAGAAGAATATAAAAAGTGGCTGGTATGGAAAGAAGAAGAGGAAGAACTGTTACGGACGCTTAAAGTACCTGAAAGTACGATCAAAGAATTAAGAACGTATGATTGGAATGAATTTAAGCGAGAACGAAGCATAGTATCCAGACAAGTTCCTACTAAAGAAATATTTTTTGTTGTCAGACCAACAATGGATAAAAAAGATATTTTTGATGTTGAAGATCTTCTGAATGAAATCAATAATGAAGATTTATATATGATTTTGTCAAATACAGATCGTGCAACGTTAAATATTCTTTTGTTAAGGATTTTAGGCTATACAATGGATGAAGTTTCTAAAATAACAGGGATTCCAAGATCATCAATATACTATCGAATCCATTCGCTGAAAGAAAAAATAAAAAAAATTTAAAAATATTTGGACAAAACAAGGGTTTTAAATGCCTATATGGTGAGAGGTGAGCAACCTCCCCTTGTGAGTCCGATCTTTGAAAATTGAATAACAGCCATTTGATACATTATTCATCAGATGAGCCTTTTAGTAAGTACGCGATGACATCGAATGATCGAGCGATTACATACTGAACTATAAAAATGATGTGGCAGTCATTGGGCCATGATATCTGATGATGACAATGATACTCCTGTTCAGCCTCAGCCCTGTCAACCAGGATCACGCAAAGGGAGCAGCTGCAAGAGAACCTTGCGGGAGTGAAATTCTCGTGAAAGTTTGCCAAAACTTGTTAAATGGTATCCTTTTGATTTTCGGGTAGTCAGGGAAAAATAGAAAGTCAAGATTTATAAAATGATAGGCCAGATCTTTTGATCTGGCCTAATTACATAAGGAGAGGTAGTGAGTGATTCATGAGAATTCGTAGAGGCGAAATTTATATTGCGGATATGTGTATGAATATAGGTTCTGAACAAGGTGGAGTGCGCCCAGTATTGATTCTTCAAAACAACAAGGGAAACAAACACAGCCCTACAACGATAGTTGCGAGTATAACTAGTCGTGTTGGAACTAAAAAATACTTACCTACACATGTCTATTTACCTGATGATCTAGGTCTAAAATATCGATCAATCGTCTTGCTTGAACAGATTCGCGTGGTTGATAAAAGCCGTCTGATTCATAAAGTTGGAAAAGTTCCTCAGCGGACTATGAAAATTATAGATAAAAAGATCATGACAAGTTGTGGTATAAGTCCTAATTGGTATGTTCCAAAAAAGAATTATTTAAAATATAGCGATCCCTAAATAACAGTTTTCTCTAGAGAAAACCAAGGAATTTGATGATTTAGTTTTTTTAAGTACGCTTGCTTCAAATGTAATTGATTAGAATTCGCACAATTGTTTAAGATTTACTGCAAAACTAAAATGAAAGTGAGGTGATAAGAATGAAACCAGTTTTATATGAAAAAAAGACTTATACTGTACAGGAAATCATGAGGATTCTTGGTATTGGAAAAAATTCTGCATACCAGTTAGTGCAGGAAAATCGTTTTAAATCTTTTAGGATCGGATCCTCGATTCGGATTTCCAAAGAATCATTCGATAAATGGCTGAATGAAAAAATATAAGGAGCGAACTATGGCAATTATTACGAAAAGAAGGAAAGCGTATTCAGTCATTTATCAAAGAGTGGATAAAAACGGAATCAAAAAACCGGTATGGGAAACCTATTACGATTATTCATCGGCCGTTGCCAGGCAAAAGGAATTGGAAGAAACATTCAATTATGACAAAATGCATATAGATAAAAGCTCAAGAATCATCGATTTTTTAGAGCAGTATGTAACGAAGATTGGTCCACAAAAATGGTCTGTTACCTATTGTGAAAAGTTTCAGGGAGTAATCAACAATTATTTGAAAAAAATCTTTGCAGAAAAAAGAATTGCAGATATTCAAGATGATTTTGGTGCACAAACAATGAAATTGCTGGAAGGGATATCAGGTATAGGAAGGCGTCATCAAAAAGCAGCAAAGAACATTCCATTTAGTATGCAAAGGAGCATATTATCTTTGTTGAGGAGCGCATTTGATTATCTGGTTGCTGAACAACTGATTGTTTACAATCCTTTTCTTGAAGTGAATTTAAAGATGACAGCTAAAATATCTCATGATACAGAATGGAATTTAGCCTATGTAGAGAGTTTGCTCAGAAATATTCAGGATATTCGTCTATTCTTGTTGGTTCACCTTTTATTCTCCACAGGACTAGACATTAATGAAATAACGGGACTTACATGGGATAACATCCATATAGATAAAGATCTGATTAAATCAGAACGATGCTTTATTAAATCAGATAAACTTTTAAAAAGAATGAATAAGAATACCCTTGCCACATTTTCAGAATCACAGATTATTCAACAATTTAGATGTGAAGGCTATAGTCAGACAAATACGAGTTTAACTTTGATGTACAAAGACTCCTCTTCAGTAAAGATTGTTCATCTGCATCAGCCGGTAGCTATGTTATTAAAAGAATGGAAAAAGAAGCAAGAACATTATTACTCTTCTTTGAATCCTTGTAATCTGGTTATCATGTTGGGATCTGAGAAACCATGTGATACTCGCAGCTTATCCAAGATGTATCATGCTGCCTGTAAGAATGGAAAACTGAAAAACTTGACATTGGCAAAGCTCAAAAGTTTTTCAAAAAAACAAATGAATGAAAAAGGGTGTACCAATGCGGATTATTACTATTCTCATCTAGATAATCCAGTTAAGATTCCGGACTTACAAAGGAATCCGGTTCATGTATTGAGGATGGTAACACAAAAAGAATTCAATTCAAAAGTAAAGTTTGAAATCTTTGAAAAAAGAAATGAAGAGCTTCAACTTTTGCTTCATAAGCTTCAGGAAAATCCGAAATTGAAGATGAAATTGATTGATAAAATTAGAGCGGAACGATAATGTTTCGCTTTTTATTTGATCTATGAAAAGAAAATCGCACATTCGATTTTGTTTTCCATTCTCTTTAGAATTACTTTAGGACAAGAAAGGAGAATAAAGATGGCATCCATTCAAAAGAGAAATAAAAAGTATGCGGTGGTCTATACTTATGAAGATGATGAGGGAAGAAAAAAACAAAAATGGGAATCCTTTGGCTCATATAAGGAAGCAAAAATCAGAAAATCGGAAGTGGAGAACAACATGGATAAGAGTGTATTTATTCCTCCTAGCGCACAAAATATTAATGATTTTCTGGATCTGTTTATTGATTTATACGGGGTTAAAAAATGGGCGCCTCAAACGTATGAATCCAATCTGAGACTTCTTGACAATTATGTAAGGCCCATAATCGGGAATATTCCCATACAAAAAGTGAATACCTTATTTATTGACAAGTATTACAGTGATTTGCTAAAAACAGAAAGTGTGGGAAATTTGATTTTCCACAAAAAGAAGAATGTCAGTACAGGTACAGTGAATCAGATTCATAAATTGTTGAAGTGTGCTTTCAATGCCGCTTTAAATTGGAATTTGATCGGTAAGAACCCCTTTTTATCAGTGGATCCTCCTAAGCATATCTATAAGAAAAGACAAATCTGGACATCGGATATGATCATTAAAGCCTTGGAAAATTGTGAAGATCCTAAATTATCTCTATGTATCCACTTATCCTTTGCCTGCTCATTACGAATAGGCGAGATTCTAGCATTGCAGTGGAAGAATGTTCATATATCCGATGAGGATCTTGAAAAAGAGGATGCGCATTTGATTGTTGATCGTGAATTGACCAGAGCGAATGTTAAGGCACTTGAAGCATTGAATTATAAAGACGTGTACTTTGTCTTTCCGGATAAGAATCCAAATCACAAATATAAGACAAAGATGATTATTAAGAAGCCGAAAACGGAAAGCAGCATTCGTAAAGTATGGATCCCTAATACATTAGCCAGAATACTGAGAGAGTGGAAAACGGAACAGGATAAATACAAAGAATTTTTTGGTGGAGAATATACGGATTATGATTTGGTCGTATGTTTTGAAGATGGAAGAAATTGTTCAGAAAGTGTGATTATGAAAGGATTGAAGAGACTGATTGATAGCTGTGATCTTCCTTCGATTGTTTTTCATTCATTTCGACATACCAGCACTACTTATAAACTAAAAATGAATCACGGAGACATCAAAGCCACGCAGGGAGATACAGGACATTCACAAGCAGATATGGTAACAGAAATATATAGTCATATCTTGGATGAGGATCGAAAGGTTAACGCTCAAAAGATGGATGATACATTCTATAAGAATTTTGGTGATGGCATCGATCATATTTCAAATGCCAAGAAAGAGGTTGACATTGATTCCCTGGTTGATGCCTTGAAACAGGATCCGAAGCTGATGACACAGCTGATTGAAGCTTTAAAGTAAGACAGTGTTCTTACTTTTTTTATAAGGGCAAAATTCGTGCTAATCGTCTGATTAGCAAAAGTGCCATTTTCATTAGCAAAAATTATGAAAAACAGTTCGATTCTCATTAAAAAACAGTCGTTTGAAATGACCGACTGTTCTTTGAAGAATAAAGCGACTTTTGATAATCTACTATAAGATATGAAATATAGAAATTGATCAAAAATGCTTTATGTATCGATAAAATGGCGCCCTCGGAGGAAATTGAATCCCCAACCTTGCGCTTAGGAGGCGCACGCTCTGTCCGATTGAGCTACGAGGGCATGTGTAAATTTTTTTGCAATTTGCTAACGGTAAGGCTAGAGCACAGCTTCTTCTTAGGAGGCGATTGCATTATCCGTTATGCTACGAGGACAGAATATAAATTGCTTTCTGATTATATCATGATATTTCATAATAAACAAAAAGCAAGTCCATAAGATCAGTTAGCCATATGAAAGGATGATTCATTTTTAAGTGGAATTTCTTTTTCAGTCACAGAATCAATTTGAAATCGGGGCACTTGGTGTAAATGATGAATCAAGTATTCTATTTTTTCTTTTGCGCCCTGTACTTCACAAAGCACGCTTCCATCCATTTCATTTCGAACCCATCCTATCAATTTTAACTGAGTGGCCATCTGATAAACTTCATAGCGAAATCCTACGCCTTGTACGATGCCTTCAAACTGAATTCTATAACGCAGAATAGAGCTATCTGAAAAGGAAGGAAGATCTTTCTTTTGTGGCGTATAAAATTGTTTTTGTAGTTTCTTAAAAAAGTTCATGGATATACCTCTATTCTAATCGTAATCAATTTCATCAAAAAAAGCCAGTGGAGACTGGCTAAAGTAATGAGACCATTGTGTTGATAAACTCTTCATAATCTTTACAAGCTATGATTTGTTTGACATTTTCATGCTCACTCAAGATCATGGTAATCGGATCGTAGATTTCATTAAAGATGTGACGTTCATTTTTATTAAAGCACATCATGATTACTAAGTGAACTTCATGGCTTCCCCATGGAATCGGATTATCACTGACCAGAATATTTAATCCGGTTTTCTTGGCATACATTTTCATGGCATGAGGAATCGCAAAATTGCCAAAAGCCGTCGATGAAATCAATTCTCTTTCCAACACTTCATCTTTAAAAGAAGCATCTACATATTCCTTTGCCTCTAATTTCTTTACCATATAATCAATACATGCCAATTGGGATGACAGATCATTTTTTCGTTCAAAGAAGTCTGGGATGATCAACTCTCTTAGATAGCTTTCAAACTCTTTCTTTTTCTTTTGTTTCTGAAGTTCGGTGATTCTTGTGGATAAAAGCGTTTGATCCTTTTCATTCACAAATAAACTAATCATAATATTAGGTATCGTACTTACTTTAGAAAGAGGAATGGTGGATATAATCAAATCAATATCGTTGATCTTTTCAATCTCACTTTCTTCCGTAAGGATGTATTTGATCAGAATATCATCTTTAAAATGCTGGTTGATCGCATCGGTGACTTTGCGGTTTATATCATAGTAATTCGGACAATATAAAGCTGCGGTAATCTTTGTCGTTAAACTTTTTTGCGCTTCCAGAGTGCTTCCTAAATGAAAAGCAATATAAGCAATTTCATCATCATTAATAGAAATGCCGGTTTCTTCTTTAATGATTCGTGCCAGATTTACCGAGGCATCGTAAATCAATGGACAGGAAACTTTAATGCTTTCGGTTAATGGATTTTTACTGAAATAGTCATTTTTAGAACGTACTAACAAATTTCTGATATGTAACGCAAAACGTACAAGAAATTCCGGCTCACTTAAATCAATATAGTAAAACGCATTGACATCCTCAATTAACAGATGGACTAAATCCAAACATTCTTTTCCGATAAACTGTTCCAAGTTTGATTCATTGATGCTTTTGTAGTCAATTGTTGTGGCTCTGGATATGATCAGAAGTGTCATTTCGTAGATTTCCGCATTGCTGAATTCAATATGAAAATGATCTTCCAGCTTTTTAGCCATTTCCTGCGCTAAGGCAAATTCGTGCAGGCGAACCCCAGGCAAAGAATCAATATTTTCTGTATTCATGTTATGATTGCGGATCCGATCTACGGCAATTGTTACATGTAAAACTAAGTTGATCAGTGAGTAATCATTGATAAAGTAATGATATTTGTCGAAGATCTCCAGAATGGTCTGTCGAATAAAAGGAATATCGATATCTAAAAAGGCATGTTGTAAAGATTCGATGTTCACAAAGTTAATGTTACTTTCATCATAGAGGATCGAACTTAACATTTTTCTCTTATTCTTTTCTAAACCCTCACACTCAATGTAATCGCCTTTAGAAATCAGACTTAAATCAAATTTTTTCAATTTCTTCTTTACTTTAACTAAATCATTTTTCAGTGTTGATAAAGAGACAAAAAGTTCATCACAGAGATCATATACATTTAATACAACATGTGAATTATGGTTGAGTTTATTGATGATATAAGAGCTTCTTTCTTCGGATGTTTGAGGAATGTGGTTTGTAGAGTTAGAAAGGATCGTTAGGGCGTTTTCCGGTGTGATTTCATATCCTTTATAAGAAGATCTTATTGAATCTGGGTATTCAATATTGATTTCACGTACATAATTTTTAATACTGCGAACGGAAACTTTCAATTCATCTGCCAGCGCAGCTGCCGTTTTGGGCTGCCTATCTAACAATGAACGAATCAGTTTTCTTGTCTTTGCCTTCATTCCCCACACCCTAACTTACTTAAGCGAATCTTAACGATCCTTTTAATCTGGCATTATCATATCTAGTCTATATATTAAAATCCAACAGACTTTTGCACGCCCTACAGGCAACTAATTATTTGCCCACCCTTGGGGCAAAAGTTGGATGGAACCTTCTTTTTTCTTTTTGCATAATGAAGTCAGTTAAGGCGATATGCCAAGAGAAAGGAAGATCATTATGGACAAAAAATTAAGTGTATTGCTCGTATGTGGCTCAGGAGCCAGTTCAGGATTTATGGCTGCCAACATGCGAAAAGCAGCTGCCAAGGAGGGGTTATCAATCGATATCAAAGCACGAAGTGAATCCGAAATTGAAAACTATATCGATGATATCGATGCTTTGATGGTTGGACCACATTTGGCTTATATTCTGGATGAAGTCGAAGAATATAAAAACGGTCGCGATGTAAAAGTGATTTTAATGAAACCGGAATATTACTCAACTTTAAACGGGGAAAAAGCGATCGCTCATTTAATGGAAGAAATGAATAAATAATAATTAGTTCAAGGAGAGATTATTTATATGCAAAAGTTTATCAATTGGCTCGAAAATAGTTTTGCGCCAAAAATGAATGTAGTAAATCATAATGTTTGGGTAGTAACCCTAAAAGATTCCATTATGCAGGTTCTACCATTTATTTTATTGGGATCTTTATTCTGTATTGGAACAGTTATCGAAGAATACGTTAGTCTGCCATTCTCTTTCTGGACACCGTTTGGATGGACAATGGGAATGATTTCGGTGTTGGTATCTTTCTTGATTCCATTCAATTTCTGTGAGAAGAAACGTTTAAGAAAACAACGTTTAATTGCCGGTGCTACTAACCTTATTTTCTTTTTGATTTCAATAACTCCAGTTGTAGTAGCAGAAGGTGAACCAGGGTTTGGATCCAGTGCATTTGGTGCCGGTGGTATGTTCTGTGCCATGATTACCGGTGTTATTACATGTATCGTATTCAATTTATTTGGCAAATTTACTTTCTTCAAAGAAGATAGTGCCATTCCTGATTTTGTACGTCAGTGGTTTGATGCCTTGTTGCCAATTGGAATTGTGATTTTTGGAGCGTTCTTATTAGTACAAGTATTCAATGTAGATTTATATACAATTATTACAAATTTGTTTATGCCTTTGCAGGGTATCTTGAATACATGGTATGGATTTATATTATCTGGTTTTATTTATTGCTTTATTTATTCAATGGGTATTTCTTCTTGGGTGTTAACACCATTAAGTCAACCAGTTAAATTAGCAACAATTGCTTCTAACTTGGCATTGGTAGCTGCCGGAACTGCTACTGTAGCTAATATGGGTCTATATACGGAAACATTAATGTATGCCACATATATGTGGATTGGTGGTATTGCATGTACTTTCCCTCTTGTTATTTTGTTGGCACGTTCAAAATCGATGAAACTAAAAGCCCTTGGACGTGCGTGTTTAGGACCAGCTATTTTCAATATTAACGAACCAGTTATCTTTGGTTGTGTGGCATGGAACCCTCTAATGATGCTTCCAATGTGGATCATCGGTATCGTTTTACCGGCAATGACTTGGATTGGTTGTAAGGTATTAGCTATTTTCCCAATTCCGCAGATTCAGTTTGAAATGTGGTATTGCCCATATCCTATTTCTACATGGATTTCTACACAAGGTTCCTTGATGGCTGTATTATTTGTGGTTATCCAGTTTATTGTAGCTGGATTGATTTGGTATCCATTCTTTAAAGCTTATGAAAAACAATGCGTTGAGGAAGAACAAGGACAAATTGAAAACGCATAAGAGGTGTAAATATGATGAGTGAAGAAACAGTTCAGTCCGCAATGTCAATCATTTTAAATGCAGGAGATGCACGTGTTGCGTGTAAAGAAGCATTGGATGCAATTTCAGAATTTGATTTTGAAAAGGCAGAAGAAAAATTAAAAGAATCTCATGAAAAAATCACGGCAGCTCACAAGGTACAAACTGATGCGATTCAGGGCGAAACAAGAGGCGAAGAAAGTGAGTATTCATTGTTGTTTGCTCATGCACAAGATACTTTGATGACGATTTACAGTGAAATCAATATCGCAAAACAATTATTGAAAATTTTTAAATCTTACGAAAAACGCATTGCTGCCTTAGAAGAAAAATAGAAATGAAAAGGGGATTTCAGGCAATGAAATCCCTTATTTATTAAGCAGAAAGAGAGGACATACAAATGAATAGAGTACCAACAGGATTTCCAAAGAATTTTTTATGGGGCGGAGCTGTAGCTGCTAACCAATTAGAAGGAGCCTATGATTTAGATGGTAAAGGAATGTGTGTGGCCGATATTAACGAATTTCATGATGATATCGATATTCAGAAAAAATATAATGAAGAATTAGACACAGCATTTGTAAAAGAAGCCATGAAAGAAGGGCATGGAGATGGAAGAATATTTCCAAAAAGATGGGGAATTGATTTCTATCATACTTACAAAGAAGACTTGAAATTATTGGCCGGATTAGGTTTAAAAACTTTCCGTACTTCCATCAACTGGTCACGTATATTTCCTAATGGAGATGATGAAACGCCAAATGAAGCTGGATTAAAGTTCTATGACAATTTGATTGATGAAATCATTGCCAATGGCATGGAGCCTATGATTACAATTTCTCATTATGAAATCCCATTAAATTTAACATTAAATTATAATGGATGGTATTCACGTGAAGTTATAGATTTCTTTGAGAAATATTGTAAGGTCGTATTTGATCGATATGCAGGGAAAGTTAAATTATGGATCATTGTAAATCAAATCAATTTGATTGGACATGAATCGTTTAATCATCTGGGTGTAGCAGAGGATAAAGTAGATGATTTACAGAGTGCAAAATACCAGGCGGTTCATAATGAAATGGTTGCTTGTGCTCGTGCTACTCGATATGCACATGAAAAATATCCGGAAATGCAGATTGGTATGATGCTTTGTGGAGGGCCTTCCTATGCGGCAACATGCAAACCAGAAGATCAGCTGGCAACTTTAAAACATAATCAAATGGAATATTTCTATAGTGATGTTTTATTAAGAGGTTATTATCCGGGATATGCCTTCCGCTTCTTTGAAGATAAAGGAATTCATGTGGAATTTGGAGAGCATGATGAAGAAGACTTAAAAAATACATGTGATTTCTTTTCTTTCTCTTATTACTATACTAGAGTATGTGATAAAGAATCTTATGAAAATGGTAATCAAGTTTATAGAAATATGGAATTACCGGCAAATGAGTGGGGCTGGACATTTGATCCGTTAGGCCTTCGCTATATGCTGAATGAGTTCTGGGATCGTTACCAGAAACCAATTTATATTACCGAAAATGGTAGTGGATATTATGACAAGTTGGAAGATGGTAAAGTACATGATCCATATAGAGTTGACTTCTATCGTATGCATATTGAGCAGATGAAAGAAGCCATTAAAGACGGTGTTGACTTACGCGGTTACTATGCATGGGGGCCTATTGATATTATCTCTTGTTCTTCCAGCGAAATGAGCAAGCGTTATGGCTTTATCTATGTAGATTTGGATGACTATGGTAAAGGCACAGGAAAACGAATTAAGAAAGATAGTTATGACTGGTATAAAAAAGTAATCGCATCCAATGGAGAAGATTTAGATTAATGCAAAGGCAAAGAATGGAGATGGTACTAGGTATCATCTCCGCTATTCTATTGACGGGTTTGGGTGTTGCCTTATTTGTACACGCTAATTTAGGCAGCGATACGATCACTGTTTTTGTGGATGGGGTGCATTCGTCTTTACATGTAAGCTATGGAACGGCCTCTCGTATTTATAATATTGCGGTATTGATCATAGCTTTGATCGTATCTTATAAAAACATAGGATGGGCCACTGTAATTTATGCATTAACAGTGGGATTTACCATGGATTTCTTTGAACAAATGTTAGCACCTTTGCATATCTCGGAGTTGTCGATCGTCATTCGTTTACTTTGTGTATGCTTAGGACAGATTTGTTTTGGAATTACGTATGCGTTATTGATAAAATACCGGAAAGGTATGAATCAAATTGATGCCATTTCCTATGCGATTGAAGAGAAGACACATGTTCCATTTAAATGGATTCGAACGGGAATGGATGTTGTCTTGTTGATTGGAGGATGGCTATTAGGTGGTGTTGTTGGTATTGGCTCGGTCATTGCCATGACGACAACCGGAATATTGATTGATTTTTTCTTGCGTTTATTAACGAAAAAGGAGCAGACATGAAACAATTACCTACAGGTTTTCCTAAAGATTTTTTATGGGGTGGTGCGGTAGCTGCCTGTCAGATTGAGGGCGCTTATGATGTGGATGGAAGAGGTCTTTCTACTTCGGATATTCACCGATATGATAAAGAAATGGACAGGGCACATATTGAAAAAGAAGGTGGAGGAACCCTTGCTCAGATTAAAGCGGCTATGAACGATAAAGAAGGGTACTATCCAAAACGGTATGGTATCGACTTCTATCATACTTATAAAAGTGATTTGGCACTTTTTAAAGAAATGGGATTTAAAGCGTTTCGTACCAGTATATCGTGGTCTAGAATTTTTCCTAAAGGCGATGAAGAAGAACCTAACGAAAAAGGGTTACAGTTTTATGATGCATTGATCGATGAAATTATAAAAGACGGCATGGAACCGGTGATCACGATGTCACATTATGACATTCCTTTGTATCTGGTTACAGAATATGGCGGCTTTGCCAACCGAAAAGTCGCGGAGTTTTTTGTGCGCTATGCCAAAGTGTTGTTGGAAAGGTTTAAAGGAAAAGTCAAATATTGGATTGTATGTAATCAGGTGAATCTTGTTCCTACTGTGCAATTTGGTTCTTTGGGCATCTATGATGATCAAACTACGCCGGATAAAATGGAAGAATTGATGTATCAGGCCGTTCATAATCAGTTTGTAGCCTGTGCCAAGATCAAGAAAATGGCTTCCTCAATCGATCCCAATGCAGTTTTAGGCACAATGATTGCGGATGGAACTTTATATCCGGCTACCTGCAAGCCGGAAGATATCGTCATGACCATGCAGAAAAACAGGATGCAGTATTTCTTTACCGATGTACAGCTTCGTGGAGAATACCCTGTCTATGCACTTCATTATTTTGAAGAAAAGGGAATTCATTTGGATGTAACACCGGAAGAAGAACAATTATTGAAAGAAAATACATTGGAATTTTTGGCGATATCGTATTATTACACTCGTATTTGTGACAGTACTAAAAATTCAATGAAGCCATTTGAGGGAGAACAAAATCCTTATTTAAAGCCGACACCTTGGGAATGGCGTGCGGATCCGTTAGGGTTATATAATACGCTGAGCCAGTTAACTGATCGATATCAAATTCCTATCATGATTGCGGAAAACGGGTTAGGAGCGATTGATACAGTTGAAGAAGACGGAAGCATACATGATGTGTATCGAATTGAATATCTTCGTGAGCATATTATACAGATGAAAAGAGCTATACTGGATGGTGCGGATGTATTCGCCTATCTAAGTTGGGGACCGATTGATATTGTATCCTCTTCCAGTGCAGAAATGAGTAAACGATACGGGTACATCTATGTGGATCTGGATGATTATGGACAAGGCAGTGGAAAGCGAATCAAAAAAGATTCTTTTTATTGGTATAAGGATGTCATCTCCAGTAATGGTGAAAAACTGTGATTCGTTTATTAGCCTTTGATGTGGATGGTACACTAAGCCATGAAAAGAATGAAATTTCGAAGCCGTTAAAAAGAGTATTAGGCATCTTACAAAAACAGGGAATGGAAATGGTTTTGGCAACAGGAAGACCACTGGTCGATCTAAATGCGTTTCGACAGAAAAACAACTTTTATACACCGGCCGTTTTCTTAAATGGTGCTGCCATTCTTCAAAAAGAGGATGTGGTAACCGACTGTGTGTTCCTGGATGAAAAAGAAAGTTCTTACCTGATTTCTATGTTAAGACAAAAAGGATATCCTTTTGTATGTTATATGGAGTCAAAAATGGTAGAATTTTTAGGTTCTGAAAAAAGATATGCTCAGATTATGGGTGCACATCTCAATCATGAGCCGGAACTGGAAACTTTATTTAATAGTTTTGAGCTGTATGATCCCACATCATTTGAAATGGATCGTATCTTAAAAATTGAAATTTGTTTTGAGGATGTACATGTCATTCCTGATGTCAAAGAGATGATTTTAAATCATGTGAATCTTCATGCGGTCAGTTCTATGGGCTTTAACCTGGAAATCACTTCTTTATCGGCAAACAAGGGAAAGAAGCTAAAATCTTATGCACAAGACCGGCATTTTAAAGAGGATGAAGTAATGGTTTTCGGAGATGGCGAAAATGATATTTCGATGTTTGAACAATTCAAGCATTCTGTGCTTATAGAAAATAAGAATCATCTATTTGATTATCCTACACAGTATAGAGTATCTTCTAAAGAAGATGCATTAGCTGAATTCCTAAAAGATTATTTTCAAATCAAAGAGGCGTGATGCCTCTTTTGATTATGTTAGGGAACAAGATTTACCATGGCAATACTCCACTAAAAAGTAATTAGTGTTCATTAACTTAAATAAGGTAAGAAGATTTCTATTATATACCCAATTTCACTAAGAGGAAATTGGACTGAAAATACTTCGTAAATTAGTTGTATATTTTTATCTATTGTTTCATATAAAGCCGGATACATTTTTATTAAACTCTTTGATTTTGGATAATTGTAAGGCTCTTTTTTTATACATCTTTCAATGGTAAAAGATGTATGAAATAAAAATTTTATAAGTAGGTCATCGCTGTAAGGGATTGATAAATCATTAATGATATTTAAAAGCACCATATATAGCGTTTGACATGCTTTTGTTGGATTTAAAAAAGTTAACGACTCTGATAATAGTTTGGTTTCTATCTCTTTCAATAAAGACATTGGTTGAGTTTCTATATTATTAGTTATACTGTGGGTGATTGTATTTTTTTCTTCTTTGAATTGTATATTATAAATAGAAACGCCTAATGCTTCTATTCGAGACGAAACTAAAATAAGGTTTTGGAGAGAAATATCTTTTACTAATTTATATATTTTTGGAATTTTATTTTCTTTCTCTAATAAGGTTATAATTGGTTTAATATCAGTCGCTATAATAACGCCTTTTCCACGGTCTACTGTTTTAAGCTTCTCAATCAATTTTTGCTCTAAGATATTTGGATCTAATGTCGAATCAATATAGAAGCTCTCCACATATGTTTTTGTATTTCTACCATTTAAATATACTTTATAATTATCTGCAATTCTTTTGTTTTTAAAACAAAGAACCATTTGGATGTATTCTTGATTAATCCATTGAGATGAAAGATATAAATAAGTGGCTATGTAATCGATTTCAGAATTTTCTAAAGTAAGTTTGTATTCTCTTTTTATAAGTTTATTTATTGCGTCTGCAAGTTTATAATCTTCTTTTTTTGCAATCTGTCTATTCAAAGGTGTGAACAGAGACTGAGGTGCTCCTTCTTTAAATTTGATAATAACATTTGAAATATGCACCAGTAATCCATAAAGTAAATGCTCGTTTTTGCATAATGGATGTTCTTTGACTATAGGGTAAATCGAGTCATAAATTTGTTTTACAGAAATCGATCTGGTTGTATTTAGCTTGGTTATGCTGGCGTGATTAATATCATTAATGCATTGATTAATCAAATCTTCTTGGGCTTCATTAATATATATCGATTTATCAGTTTCTGAATTATCGTTAATCTCATAGAGTAACGCAAGTTCAGGATTAATTTGGTGCGGAGTAAAAAATAGAAAGTCATTCTGAAAAAGATTAAGAGTTTCATGAAGTTCTTCTATTCGATCATCGATATTATGGATATCTGTTAAAACCTGTGTGGAAATATCATCGAAATTAATGTTTAAATAAAATGAATTATGTTTTAGGTGTTGATGGTAAGCAATAGCGCATGATTGTCTAACTTCAGAACGTAAATGAGCTAAATTTCCTTTGTATTCGGACATAACAAAACAGCTTAAAACATCTTTTGAAATACGAATGCCTTGATTAATTTTTATGCATTCATCTTGAAAATATTGAAGTATAATTACTAGTTTTTCCATTATAGATCGCTCACTCAGATTTGGCAGATCAATGACCATTGGAAAACAACGATGGATGTCACTATTATTTAACATAGATTTTTCTGAGGAAGTAGCAATAATAGTTGCTGTTAGTTCAATGGTTTTATTAGAATTTATCGGAGAGAATGAATGGTCTAATATGGCGTTGAAAAGAGCCGTTGAAGATTTCTCGGGAAGTTGATTGATATTATTGAAAATAACAATATTCTTTTTGCTTTGATGCAAAGCTCCTTTTTTCGCCTTTCCGGAAGATTGAATGTTTTCTCCAAAAATAAATCGTAAAAAGCTTTCTGGATTTTGATCTGCATAATTTAGGCACTCTATAATGTTTATTTTTTGGTCTGAATCAATAATTTCTCTTTCTTTGGCAAAATTATAAATAGATCTAGCAAATTGTAGTCTTCCAGATCCTTGTTCACCAATAATTAGAATATTTAACCCTTCAGGATATAGTATAGCTGATTTGGCTTGTTCGACGGGGATGGACATTTTGCTTTGAGGTGTGTTGATGATATATCTTGAAAAACTATTTACTATGTTATTTTCCTTCTTTATAACCGGTCGAAAGAAATCCGTGATTTTTTGATTTTTTTGCAGAACTGAAGGGATAAAAATATTTGTATCATAATTTTCTAATGATTCCCTTTCAAAGAAAAGAACAGGACGATCCAATTGCTTAATTAGTCTTCCTTCGTTAAATAATTGATTTAATAATCTAGAGGCATTTGCCCTATCCATTTTTAGTTTTTGTGCAATATCTAATGAATCAAATCCTAAATTTTGAAAATCATCATTTTGTATTTTCTTTATTGTCTCGTTATGAATGTATTGATAAATCATTTCTTTTTTTTCCATGGAATTCTCCTTATGTCGTTTCTTATCTTTATAATATCGGAAAAAACATTATTTGAGATATAAAATTGTGTAAAACGATCAAAATCATCTGGAATATCATGTAATTATGTTTGAAATGTATATTTGTTAGTGTAATACAGTGTGTAAATTATTAAATATTATAAGTAAACATATACCAATTATGAATTGTTTTGGCCTGAAAGATAGATACACGAATCATTTGCAGTGTAATAAAAGATGAGATTTTACATTGAAATTTTTAAATGATAGATTGAGACTATAAAAATTGTTGCAATAATTTTATTAAACAGGAAAAGGAGAACGAAAAATGGTTGGTCTACTATTGGTTACTCATGGGGATCTGGCCAAATCACTGTTAAACAGTGCTGCCTTGATCATGGGGGAGGCTCCATTGATTGAAAGCTATGGCCTATATCATGGAGATGATGTTGATGAATTAAAAGATAAGGTCCAGCTAGCTATTCAGCGCTTATATGATCAGTCTGAAGGGGATGGTGTTCTTATTTTGGTGGATTTATTTGGAGGAAGCCCTTCTAACGCTACTGCCAGAAGCCTTCACGATTTGAAAGGATCTGTAAGAGCTGCATGTGTTACAGGGGTGAATCTTCCTATGCTTTTAGAGGTGGCGACGAGTGTTTCTTATTTGAAACTCGACGAACTGAAAAAGAAGTGCTTGTCTATTGGGCCTGAAAGCATACTTGATTTATGTGAAATGATTAATTTGTAGAGACAAGGAGAAGAGAATATGCAAATATCAATTTTACAAGCTATTCTGTTGGGTTCTTTGTATTACCTAACAAATAACGGAACTCCAGTTTTAACTGGTTTAGGAAGTGTATCTATCCGTCAGCCAATTGTTTGTGGGACTATAACAGGTCTTATTTTAGGCAATCCTGTGCAAGGATGTATCATTGGTGCCACTATTAATACTTTATATTTAGGATTTGTGAATGCCGGAGGGACTTTACCGGCAGATGCTGGAATCGGCGGTATTGTCGGCACAGCCTTGGCATTATCTTCTGGGGCATCTGCAGAAGTGGCTATGGCAATTGCAGTTCCGTTAGGAGTACTTGGAACGATGATTTGGACGCTAAGACAAACCGTTGATATTTATTTTGTACATAAAATGGATCACTATGCTGAGCAGGGTGATACTAAGAAAATGGCTTTCTGGCAACTTTGGCCAGCTCAGATTTTCGCTTACTTAGTAACAGCAATTCCTGTAGGTCTTATGGTGTATTTAGGAGCGCCTGCAGTTACAGGGATTATTGAGATGCTGACAGGAACACCGTTACACATTTTGCAGGTGATTGGTAGCTTGTTGCCTGCGATAGGAATTGGAATGTTATTACAAATGTTAAATACACGTAGTGGAATCTTATTATTTTTCATTCTTGGATTTTTCCTGGAAACTTATTCTGGATTAGCAATGCTAATTGTTGCCATCTTTGGTGGAATTTTTGCATGGGTATATAGTGAATTGAAATTTAGAAAAGGAGAAGAGTAGCATGAGTCAGGTTGAAGAAGTAAATAATGTTAAATCTGAAGTTAAAAATGAAGTTTCTTTAACTAAAAAGGATTTAAATAAGGCATATTGGACATTTGAAGTATTTGCTCAAGCATGTTGCAGCTATGAAAGATTGCAGGCTCCTGGTTTCTTTTCAGGTATGAAGAATATAATTGAGAAATTATACCCTAAAAAAGAAGATCGAATTGAAGCTTGTAAAAGGCATATGGAGTTTTACAATTCTGAATTTGCTTTAGTAGGTCCAGTAATTCTTGGTATTGCCATTGCTATGGAGGAAAAAAAGGCAAATGGAGCCGGCGTTGAAGGAGAAGCAATAAGTGCCATTAAAACGTCTTTGATGGGGCCCTTGGCTGGCATTGGAGATACTTTGCGACAAGGAACATTGATTCCGATTATCGGTTCAATTGCAATTTCAATTGGAACAGGTGGTAATTTATTAGCTCCTGTATTGTATATGGTTGCAACTTTAGGAATTAACTGGGGTATTAGTTATAACCTGTTCCATAAAGCATACGAAAAAGGTAGTGAATTGGTTGGCGAATTTTTCCAAGGCGATCGCATGGAAAAAATTATGACTATGATTACTACTTTAGGTGCTATAACAATTGGCGCCTTGGCAGCTAACACAGTTAAACTTTCTACAATTTTAGAACTTAATTTTGGCGAAAAGCCTTTAAATCTTCAAACAGGTATATTTGATACTATTGCATTGAATATTCTTCCATTTGCTGCAGTAATGCTTGTTTATTATTTGCTTAGAAAGAAGGTAAGTGTAAATAAGATTATTATTCTGATTTTCGCTTTTGCTATCGTTTTTGGATTATTAGGCATTATTTAAAATATCGGAGGATGAACATGAAAATATTAATAACCTCCAATAGTTTTGGAAAATTCGATGAAACACCTAGAAAAAAGATGTTGGATTTGGGATGGGATCTCATTTCAAATCGCTATCATAAAATATTAGGTGAGAAAGAGATGATGCAGGAAGTGCAGGATATTGATGGAATTATTTTAGGCTCCGATACAGTAAATAGGAATGTCCTTAATTGTGCAAATAGATTGAAAATCATTTCCAGATATGGTGTAGGAATTGACAATATTGATTTAGAAGAATGTAAAAATAGAGATATTAAAGTAACGGTAACTAAGAATTGTAATACAGAAGCTGTAGCAGACTATACAATAGGACTCATGTTGAATGTTTTGCGACATATTTGTAATGTTAACAACAGTTTAAATGCCGGTGAGTGGAAAAAAGAAACAGGGTTAGATTTGTGTCACAAAAAAATAGGAGTTATTGGGTTAGGATCCATAGGACGACAAGTGATTAAACGTCTTAAAGGATTTGATTGTAAGATTCTTGGATTTGATTTGTATATTGATCAAGAATATTGTGAGTCTAACGATATTGAAATCATGACTCCAGAAGAAATATATAAAAATGCAGATGTTATTACATTACATACGCCTGGGAATAGTGATGGAAGTCCAATGATTGGACAACGCGAATTAGAAATGATGAATGAGCATACCGTGCTTATTAATACTGCCAGGGCATCTTTAGTGGATGAGGAAGCCTTGATTTGTGTCTTAAAATCAAAAAAGATTTATGGCTATGGAACGGATGTATTTGCGGGTGAACCGGTAATGAATGATGGTTTTAAAGGATTAGATAATGTTGTTTTAAGTCCACACAATGCTGCTGTTAGTAAAGAAGCGGTTAACAAAATGTCAAACTTGGCAGTGGATAATTTAATTGATTTTTTTGAAGGAGGAAAGTAAATGAAGGATATAGTCTGGACAAGAATTGATGATAGATTGATTCATGGTCAGGTGATGACACAATGGATCCAGCATTGTGGAGCCAATGAGGTTGTTATCGTGGATGATGGTGTGGCAAAAGATACTTTTATCCAAATGGTTATGAAGTCTTCTGTGCCTAAAAAAATTAGTTTGAAAGTATTTAGTGTTAAAGATGCAATCACATATTTAACTGGTGAGCCAAATAATGAAAAAATTCTGATTTTAGTTAAAATTCCAAGTGTATTGGTGTCTTTAGTAGAGGCAGGAGTCAACATTACGTTCGTCAATGTTGGAGGTATGGGTGCAAAAGCCGGAAGAAAATCCTTGTTTAAAAATGTGTCAGCTAGTGAAGATGAAAAGAATGATTTGAGACGTTTGATTGACCAAGGAATTAAAGTCTTCTTTAGAGTTATTGTTACTGAGTCTGAAGAAGATGTCGCAAAATACTTATAATGGAGGATAAAATGAACGAAGAAGTTGTTAAATTTATTGAAGATAACAAGGTGCTGGTTATTTGCCGTGGTCTTTATGGTGAAGACTTATATAAATTAATTTCAGCCCTAAATAAAGGTGGAATCAAGATGGCTGAAGTTACATTTGATCAAGCAGATCCAGATGCAATCGAAAAAACATCAAGTGCTATTAAGATGATCAAAGAAAACTTTCCGGATATGAAAGTTGGTTCGGGTACTGTTACTTGTAAAGATCATGTAACAGCTACTAAGGAAGCAGGTGGAGAATTTTGTTTATCACCTAATGTAGATATTGAGGTCATAAAGGCTACTAAGGAAGCAGGATTGGTCTCTATACCAGGAGCTTTGACTCCTTCTGAAATTATAGCTGCCCACAATGCTGGCGCTGATATCGTAAAAATTTTCCCGGCTGGTTGGTTAGGATTACGATATTTAAAAGATATTAAAGGGCCTATCAATAATGTTAAGTTTTTAGCGGCTGCTGGAGTTAATGAAGAAAACTTTGCAGATTTCTTAAAAGCGGGATATTGCTCGGCAGGAATTTCCGGAAGACTTTTAGATAAAAAAGTGATCGAGGCTGGAGATTATGAAGAACTTACCCGTAGAGCAAAAGTATTTACAGAGATAGCTTTAAATAATTAAAAGTCAAGCCAGCATATGCTGGCTTTTTTAGGAGGATTTACATGAGTATTAGTCTTAAAGTAGCACATGGGAAAAGTGAAATTTTAATAGAACGAGATGTTCGAAATAGGTTGATTCAACATGCCAATCTAGATAGAAAAGTATTGGTTCTTTGCGATGATGGAATACCTTATGAATATGTGGAAACTGTTAGGAAACAATGTGGTATACCTTTTGTTAAAATTATTCCTCATGGTGAGAAGTCCAAGTCTTTAAACATGGTAGAGGAATTGTGTGCATTTATGGTCCAAAAAAGTTTTGGGAAAGAAGATCTAGTGCTTGCTGTAGGTGGTGGCGTTGTTGGTGATTTAGGAGGCTTTATCGCAAGTATCTATCTAGGAGGAATCGATGTGATTTCCTTACCTACGACAACTCTGTCACAAATAGACTCAAGTATTGGTGGAAAAACAGCAGTTAATTTCGCTGGTGCTAAAAATATGGTTGGAACATTTTATCAACCCTCGAAAGTATTTATTGATTTAAACACATTATCAACGTTAACCCGAAGACAATATTATAGTGGAATTGTTGAAGCACTTAAAGCGGGCTTGATCCGTGATCCGAGGCTTTTTGATTTATTTGTTAATAATAAGGTGGATTTTGCAGAAGAGATACCTCCTGCAGATTTAGAAGAAGTCATTGAAAGATCACTATACGTAAAACGAGATGTAGTGGAAGAAGATGAGAAAGAAGAAGGAGTGCGCAAAATCTTAAACTTCGGACATACAATAGGGCATGCTATAGAAAGCTTATATATGGGAAAGTATTATCACGGAGAATGTGTCGGATTAGGTATGTTGATAGTTTTGGAAAATGAGAAGTTACGCAAGCAAGTTAAAGAAATATTAAAGAAAATGGATATGCCGACAGATGTTGAGTTTACGGTAGAAGAATTGATACCTTATATTACAAAAGATAAAAAATTTGATGGAGAAAAAATTTCTTTAGTTCAAGTAGATACAGTCGGAAAAGCGTATATCAAGGAAGTAGATTTAGATTGGATGAAACGACATTTGGAGGAATATAAAAAATGAAAAAAGCCATTATATTTGGGGCAGGTAAAATTGCTAAAGGATTTATAGGACAATTGTTGTATTTAAGCAATTTTGAAATATGCTTTGTTGATGTTTATAAACCTATGGTCGACCTACTAAATGCACTCAAAAAATATCATGTTCATGTCTTAGGAAATTCAAAATTAGATTCAGAAGTAACAGGATTTCAAGCTTTTACTTTTGATCAAAATAAAGATATATACAAAGCTTTTAAAGAAGCTGATGTTGCTTTTGTATCGGTTGGTGGGAATAATTTGCCTTCTGTAGGAAAGAATTTAGCTGAAATATTAAATGTATTTGGTGTACCTAAACGTAACTTGAACATTGTAGCTTGTGAAAACTGGAAAGATGCGGGAAAGGTATTAAAACAATCAATTTTGGAACACTTGACGAAGGAGAATACAGATCTGTTTGAAACATATATCGGTGTTACAGAAGCTGTGATGATGAGGACTGCTACACAACCTGATGAAAAATTAGCCAAAGAGCATCCAGAAGATGTATGGGTTCAGAATTACTGGTATTTACCAATTGATAAATCTAGAATCAAGGGGGACTTTCCTAATATTCAGTCAGTTGAATTAATGGATAATTTTGGGAATTTTTTATTGCAGAAAATGTATACCAATAATACGAGTAATGCTGTTATTGCCTATACAGGTTATTTGTTGGGGTATGAAATGATTGCTCAAGCTGCTAACAGTCCAGAAATTAGTAAAATATTAGATACGACATATGATGAAATTAATGCAATTTTAGAAGCTGAACTTCATGTTGATCCACAACAGCAAAAAGACTTCTCAATAAAGGCAAGAGCCAAATATATGGATTGGACAATTGTAGATAAAGTGATTCGGCATGCTAAGGACCCAATTCGTAAACTGGGACCTGATGATCGTTTAATTGGACCTTGTAGGATGGGGATTCGGCATGGTATATACCCAAAAACGATTATTGAGACTATCGCAAAGGCCTTATATTTCGATGAAATAACGGATGAATCTGCGCAAAAATTAAAGAAGATGCGAAAGGAAAAAGGCATCCCGTATGTTCTAGAGCATGTATGTCAGTTAGATTCAGAAGAACCCTTATATAACTGCGTGTTAAAAGCAGTAGAGAAGATTCAAAAGGAGGGATTGACAAAAAATCATGAACAGAATCGTCATTATCGGCGCTGGCCAAACGGGTAGAGGATTTATCAATCGACTCCTCTATTTAAATCATGTAGACGTTGTGTTTTTAGACATTAATCATGAACTGGTAAATAGATTGAATAGAGAGAAGCAATATAAAATTAGTTTTGGATCTCAAAGACGTGAGAGCTTAATTATAGACAATTACACAGCATATACAATTGATTCGAATGAAGGTCAGCAAGAACTAAAAAAAGCAGAACTTATTTTTATTAGTGTAGGACAAGGCAATTTATCTAGAGTAAAAGATGCATTAGAAAAAGCAAAACCTTTTGAAAGAAATCATATAGACATTATTACTGCAGAGAATGGTATAAATGTATCTAGAATATTTTCAGATATGAATTTAGGGACATCATTTTTGATTTCAGAAGCGATTGTTTTTTGTACAACTTTGGAAGCTAAAGGATCATTGGATATAGTCAGTGAAAATCTTGACTATTTACCTTATGACGTAGATTCTCTAGGGCATCAACTACCGTTTAAAGGGATACAAGCAACTAAGAATATAGAAGTCTTAATGCAAAGAAAAATTTATACATATAATTGCATCTCGGCTTGTATTGCTTATTTAGGTTATTATAAAGGCTATCAAAATTATGCGGAAGCTTCCAATGACTCGGAAATTCAGAAATTGGTTTTAAATTTAAGAAAGGATTTAGATGCATGTATTTCTAGTCATTATGGAGTTAGTTATAAAGAACAAGAAGAGTTTTCTCAAAAAGCAGTTTATAAATTTGAGAATAAGGACATTGAAGATACCATTGAGCGAAATGTTCGAGATGTAGATAGAAAATTAAAAAGTAATGAAAGAATCATGGCTCCTTTACATATACTAGAAGAATATAATAAGAAGTCAGATTCTTTACTTTTGGTTGCGTCTGCCGCTTTATATTATGGAGAAAAAACAAATACTCTAAAAAAAATGCCAGAGGGTTACTTAAACACTTTGCCGGAATCATGGAAAGTACAAGTTCTCAAAGGTTTAGAAAATTTGAAAATTAAAAAGGGACTTATAGAGATATTAAAATCACAAAAAAATAATTGATAGTAATAAGTCACTACGCGCTATATTAAAATCATTAAGAAAGCATAAAGAAACGCATTAAATAAATCCGATATTTAAAGAATAACATTCACGTGTTTATGAATTATGAACAATTTCTTTATAAAATCTTAATTTTATACACTCTTATCTTGATTCCTTTTATGAACGCGACTACAATGGATATACTGTTTGATTCGCAAGGAGATAGATATGAAAATTGCAATTGTGGGTGACGGAAAAGTTGGCTTTGCGCTGGCTTGTCAGTTGAATCAGGAAGGACACGATGTAACGATCATCGAAAATAAACAGAAGGTATTAGAAGATACAGTTAATCGGTTAGATATTATCGGTGTCTTGGGAAATGGTGCCAGTGTGGATGTTTTGGTGGAAGCCGGCGTCAAAGAGTGCGAGTTGTTGATTGCCGTAACCAGCCAGGATGAAATC
>AUXO018613298.1_pt1 | contig 27623 bp, 47 predicted proteins | sample 768731 | NCBI WGS metagenome assembly AUXO01 (sample SAMN02715735, study PRJNA202380) | gut metagenome | biome: sheep rumen | host: Ovis aries | place: New Zealand: Palmerston North
TTAAAATTTTTAAGATGAGTAATTTATCATCTTGAATATAAAAATCGATTGTAGACTTTAAAAAATATCTTAAAACTAAAATTTTATGATAACTTTCCTAATATTTTTATTGATTTTAAATTATTATATTAAATTGAAAATAAATATTTATTCTATAATTATTATTTTGTTAGGAATAATATTTAATATTTCTGAAATGATTATATATTGTATTTTAAGTACATATTATTCTTATTATATATTTAAGCCCAAGCTAAGCTCTTTTTGAGTTTAGTTTGGGCTTATTTTTTTTTAAATTACGTGTTTAAAAAGTCTTGCTATAGCAAAGTTTCCAGTAACAAATTGTCCTAAAGTTTTATCTCCGAGTACTGTTTTAAAAACATCAGTTATTGCTTTTATCGGAACGTTATATACTGGAGGATCAGTTTGAGAACCTAAATACTAAATAATATTTATAGGCCCATATAAAGAGTCAGTAGCAGGTTTTAATGGCCTATAAGCCAATTCAGTCATTACATTTGCAATTAATGACTAATCTTTATATTTCTTTTTTTCTTCTTTATAAGCTGGGTCCAATGCTAACCTAAATAATAGAGCAAACAATCCAGCAAGTAAGAGAGAATACATTCCTTGTTCCATTGTAGTTTTAGTTCTTTCATCTGCCATAATATATTCCCAAGCTAATTTTAATCCATCATTATCACTATTTTTGAATATTTTTGCAGCACTTTTTAATGTTGGAATTATTCCTTGGGTAATAATAGGAACTTTTTTAAGAACTGGAATTAAATCTTTCTCTTGAGCTTTTTCTCCATTATCTTCATTTACATATTCAAATGTTCCATCTTCTAATTTATGTTGAGTATATATGAATCCTAGATCATCTTCAAATAACAAATTACCTTCTAAGTCAGCATCCTATTCTATATTCATTTGATTTATATTATATACTCCTGGTTTCATAGTCCAGTTATTCCACATACCATTCATCCAAGTAGTATACATACCAAACGCCCATCCTAAAGCTAAGTTTTCACCCATTGCTCTAAGTGATTTATCATAAGAACCATAAATATTATTAGATACATTTTTAATAGCTAATATTTCTTGATTAGAATAAGGAGTAGGTAAATCATCATTAATAGATAATTGTAAATCGTCTCTAGGATGATCTTTATTCCATTCTCTTATTTTCAATCTATAAAGTCCTTTTTGTTTTGCATATTCTGGATGATTTTTCATAGATTCACCTTGAGCATAAATAGAAAATCTTTTATCTTTTCTCCAATTATACACTAACTCATCATCTTTAATTTCCCACGCATCTAATACTCCATCTTCCATAGCTTGAGCTATAAATAATGTCATTCTATTTAAAAAATCCGGAGCACGAAGAGTAGAAAATGCAATATTATCCCAGTTAGATAAACCTTGTCTATTAGATTTTAATCTTTCTGCAATACGTGCAGTATCTGTATTAGATAATCTATATTTTACACAAAGTTTACTAAGTAAAGTTATTTTCATAGCATCAAAGGATCCTTCTTTTACAACATAAGTATAGGCTTTAGAAAGATTTTTTACAGAGATATTAGTCTAGTATTTAGTAGCTGTTCTTAAATAATTTTCAAAGAATCCATTTTCAATATCACGAACAGCTGCTATAGCATTTCCAGCTAAGTTCATAAATACAACTCCTTGTCTAACTCCAGAAAGTGCTCCTATAACTTTCTGACTGGCTGGCTCCATAATAGATTTCTTAAACACATTTACTTTTAAATAATCTTCAATATATTTAATTTCCTAATCTATTATTTTTCTAGAATATTCATTATCTCCAGCTAATTTTAACTATAATAAAAATGATTTAGCCATTACTAGAGCTTCATTGAGTTTTTCTGAATTAATTGACTAAAACATTCTATCAATTAAAAGATTTTCAACATTTGATTCAAAATAATCCACTCCTTGATTTTCAATATACTAACGTCTACTTTTATAATCTCTCTAAAATGGATCACGATATTTAAAATGAATTAGTCCATCTTCCATAAATTGTCTTTCTTCACTAGTCATTTTATTAATAGATTCATCATATAATTCTTCTCTTCCTGAACTAGTAAATAATAAATTCATCCATCTTTTAGTTCTATTTACCATATTTTTTATTCCCTTCTATCTTCTGGATGACTATGATGCTCTTTCTAATGGAACCCACAAATATTGTTCTCCTTCTGGACTATTTTCTATATATTCTGCTATTCTAGGGTCATTTTCTGAAGTAAATCCTTTCTTATCAGTACCTTTAAAGTTATATTTATTAAATAAAAATAATGCTTTCTTAAGAAATTTTCTTTCAGGATTAGTTAAATAATATGTATCTCCTTCATTAATATATGGATTTTTAAATAACATTATTCTATTACCCTTAGAATCAGTCTAATACATATTATCAAATAAATGAGTTTGGTTACCCAAAGTCATATTCTATACATTAGTATATCCTACTTCTTTATAATATGTCTTAACCAAATCCCTTATATTATCATCATATTCTTTATTTGCTTGATCTGAAATCTAGTCTATAGCAACTTGTAATACATTTACAACTGCATTTATATTAGAATCTGGAACAGTAGGTGCAGTAGAGATATTCTTATATATTGAAGATAAAGTATGTTCATAAACAACACTTTCTCCAGAATAATAATGAAAAGCATCAGAAGCCATTTTATAAATTTTAGCAATTGAAGATGTTGTAAAATTATCAGAATTCAAACTTGATTCTATATCATTCAAATTTAAATATCCGGGATAGGCTTCTTCTAATCTCTAAATTAATCCTAATAATGCAGCTCTTTTCTATTCTCTATTTTTTAATTCCTTAAAATGTTCTTCTTCTAATAACTATGTTAATTGCTATTCAATAGTATGTGAAATTCTATCATCTCCTAATATTGAATGTAATTCCTTAAATAATAAATCCAACGGATCCGAATATTGAGCAGATTTAATATTATCCTCAATTTTTATATCTTTATTATTATTTCTTACTACTTTAAAAATAGGATTTAAATAATCTTTATAAATATGTTCTATATTATAACTTCTACCGACAGATAATCTACTAATAACTTTTATGTTTCCTAATTTATAATCTTTTAAAGTAGGTAGAATTTCATTTAATATAACCATAGTTCTTGTGGTTTCAATATTTCCATAATCACCTTTCCAAATGAAATCTCTATCAGTTACATATCCACCAAGAATATTAGTTCCATATTTATATTGAGGAATTTGATATAGGTCTTTAGAAGAAATAGTTATTACGTCTAATTGTCCTGTATTTTTATTTTTAAAAAGTAATATATTTTTAGAAACCAAAGAGTCTATAAATTCCCAATCATAACTAAAAACTTTCTTATCATTATCTAATTCAATCCATTTTCCAGAAATATAAGGTTTTAAAACTTTTTCAAAATATCCTACTCCAACTTTTAATCTTGAAAAATCCCAATTATCCCAACCATGACTTATAGTATGTTGAATAGACTAAGTTACTAAATCAACATAATCTGAGTTTGTGGAATTTAAATATTCAATTTCTTTATTAACTAATTCTAAAATTTCTGGATTTCTAGTCTTTTCTTTATGGCTTTTAATTTTATGTGTTTTACCATTTATTTTTACTATATAACGATGATCTCCGTCATTTACTTCTTGTATTATTAATGGTTCTTCTTCTCCAAATGATGGAGCTTTTTTTATCCAATCAACTGCCGATTTTCTTATATTTTCACCTCTTACTTGCATTGATGGAAAAATAGCATCACATATTTCATCTATATGTTCTGTCTATTCATCTTTTAAATTTATAATAGAATCTCCACTAGATATAAAGTATTTAGCAATATAGTCATATTTTTCATTTATATAGTTTCCAGTTTTTGAAGATTTTTCAAAATCTATAGGCTCATTAACATATATATTTTTTAATGAATCTCCATTATAATTTAATTTAACAGGAATAATATGCATACTTATTCCGGATATATTTAAATTATTATTGGATAGCATTTGTTTTATAAATGCTTGTTCAGTTAGATATTTCTCCCATTTTTTAGAACTCCATTTTAATGAATCCTGACTACTTATTTTAAAATTATAAATATGTAGTTTTCCATCCTCTCCTATAAAAGCATAATCTATATGTCCGAATAATTTTGTAGATGAATTTTTAAGCTAAGAAGTAATATTTATCCCTCGAACAGATGAAGAATTAATATATAATCCAGCTATTTTTTTATATTGTTCATTCATTGAATTAAATAAATTTCTTAACAATGTTTCATTATTTAATTCAGATGATTTACCAACAATATCCTATGCTTGTTTTACAAACTTTTCTCGTCTTTCATTTTCGTCTTCTGATGTTCCAGAACCTATATATTTTGAAATTAAAAGTTTATGTAAATCTCTTCCTAATTCTCCTGTTTGTTTCCAATTATTTATTAATATTTCAATTTGTTTTTTGGCCTCTTCTTCAGATAAATGATGTTCTTCAGTTAAATTTCTTAACTCATTTTTTCTATAATCATCTTCATTTAATGTAGTAATAACTCTAGTTCCATTTAATACAGCTTCCCCACTTGTATCTAAAAAAGAAATTATTGACATTTCATTTTCTCCTTCAAATATTGTATCCTCTGATTGCATCAATGAAACTCTATGTTTATCGGAGGATTTTTCTAAAGCTGTTTTTCTTAGATTTTTTAATGTTTCAGATTGTTCCGACTACTATTTAGTTTTACTAAAAATAATATCTACTACTTCGGAATCTTTACTTATTTCGGAATCTGTTAGAAACAAATATAAATCTTCTATGGAATCAAAATGTTTCTTTATTCCTTTATAATTTAAATCATACTAGCAACTCATTTACAGTCCTCCTTTAATTCTTTATTTTCTTTTCGTCTACGTATCCAATCAGACTATTTTCTAGATAATGTAAAAGATTTCTAAAATTGTTCGTCCATAAGTCCTTTGTTGTTTTGTAATAATTCGGATACACTAGCATTAAATCTTGTAAATATTTCTCCAATACTTCTTCCAAATAAGTCTTTTATAGATTTAGATTTATTATTTGGATCGAATATTTTTTTAGCTTGTTCTAGTTCTGGATTATTTCTGAATATTGTATCTAATTTAATATTATCTCTGTCAATCCAATTTCCAAACTATGTAACAAAAAGTTCTTCCATTATATCTTCTTGAGAATAATTTTCATAATCAGATATTATCTAATTTTTTATTTCTTGTCCAGAAACATCCCAAATAGATTGTAATAATTTTTTATAAGACTCTCTATATTCTGGATTATTTTTTAAATATGCTAATATAATATGAGCATACTCGTGCATTAAATCTTTAGTTGAAGCATTAGATATATTTATATATATTTGTCCATCTTTAATAAAAGCTTTTTTATCAGAATAGTTTTTAAACTACTCTTGAATCTATTGGGCTGTTAATACATTCACCTAAGTCTTCAATAATGGAGACATTTCTTCAGATATTGCTTCCCACATTCTAGCTATAGGTATGTTTTTATCTTCTTGTTGATATTCCTGTAATGTAGTAACACTATCAAACGGTATTAAAGTAATTGTATTTCCTTTAACTTCATGAACAAAATAATACTTATATTTTAAATTATTATCATCATTTAGTTTTGATAAAACTTCTTCTAATAAAAATTTACTATCTTCTTCTAATAATAATCCGTCTGTATATTTTTCTTTTAGTCTAGCTATTTCTGATACGAATATAGCTATCTTTTCAGGAGTATTGAGTGTTTTAACAATTAAATCTCTATCACTAGAAGAAAATAAATTTTGATTTCTTTTTATTTCTGGATTATATTTTTCTAATTTATATATATAATCTTCAAATTCAGACATTAATCCTCTTCCATTTATGAAATTATTTTCTTCAGCGGAAATTCTTTTAGGTTTAACTAAATCATAATCTAGAACTGTTAATATAGCTCCTTCTGATACCTTACCTATATCTTTTACCTATCTTCTATAAGAATCCTCCGAAATAAATCTTCCAAAAGAATCACGTTCTAGATAATGTAAATTTATTCTAGACGTATTACTAACAGTTCTTTCTAATTCATCAATATACTATTTAGCCTATCCTTCTGTTGGAAAATATTTTACTTTAGATGTATCTTGTGGATAATTGCTTGTTACATAATATTCTACTGTATCAGTTCCTCTAATTACTCTAGTGATATATTGTCCGTGATAATATTCTGGAATTGTTAATCCTTTAAAATCAGGCATATATATTCCTTGAGATTTAAAATTAACATAGTTACTTAGTATAATATTATCTCTATTATTTTCACTATACGATACTTTAAAAGATTTATCTCTTGATAAAATACTCTTAATCAAAACTTCCCAAGAATCTTCAGTATCTATATTTCTATTAAATAATTCTTTAATAGCATTTAAAGTAATATTATTAGACATTTTATATTTATCTTTTAAATTTTCTTCTAATAATAATTGCTATATTTCTTTCGGGGTTTTATTAAAAAATTCTTTAAATGCTTTATCCGAATCAAATTTTATTACTCCACTTTGCTATAATAAAAAATGTAACTAATTTTTTGATAAAAATATTCTTCCATTTTTATAATCAACAGAATGTGCAATATTATTTATTAATTTATCATCATGATTTTCTCTAAAAAAACCAAAACTATCAAATATTGTATCACATATATCTTCTAATTCAGAAGCTAATGTGTTTTCATCTACCATTAATTTTGATTCTCTAAATTTTTTTCTATCATGTATAAATTTAAATATTAAATCCTTTGCATCGCTTATTTTAAAGTGTTCTTTAGCTGTATCTAAACATTTCTATATTCTATTTTTAATTTCACTAGACTGTTCTAAAGCTCCTGAATCAATTATTTTTCTTATAGATAAATAATCTGCAAAATTTCTTATATGTCTACGATCTACAATAAAAACTTCTTTTCCATTTTCATCAACATATCTTCCCCAAAGATTTCCATCTTTTAATGTTTCATATTTATTAACTAAAAGAATCGGAATACTTTCAACATCAGCTGGAAAATTATAGTCTGGATATTTACTCATTAATACTTCTGTTGTAGTATTTGGTATTACTTTGGATTGAGACTCAAGTTCTGTAACTTTTACTGGATCAATAGTTTTTCTTTGTAATAATGATTTTTTTATATCTTGTTTTATATCTTTCCAAGATTTACTTTTCTTTAAAAACTCTTTTAACTAATCCATAGTTTCTGGAAGTTGAGTAGAATCAACTTCTATCTCATAACTTCCAGTACCTATAGTTATATTTATTTTACATTTTTCCATTATTTACAATTTATTAAATAATTAAATATTCCATCCTAAATCAAAGTATTTAATACTTCAACATTAGTATCTATCTAATCCATCATATTTTTTACATATCTACTAAAAATTAGTCCAAATCCATACTATTGCTATCTTATTACTCGTTCTTCCTATTGAATAATAGATTCTCCTTCAATAGGAATAACTAAATTTACAAAAGCAGAATAACCCCAACCCCTCTTTTCTTTTATAACAAATCCCTCAGTAGGACTATAAACTATAATAAAGGGTTCTTGTCTATTACTTTCAATAGATACTACAGGAGCAATTTTAATTAATAAATCAGTTAATGTTACATTCTATAAAAGGTCATTAAGACTTGTTTTATAATAGTCTTCATCTCCTAAAGCTTTTAATTGCTAAAAAATTAAAGATTTTCTATTATTTCTTAATATATCATCAAATATAGTTGTAAGTTTTTCTGAACCATATTTATTCTTATTTACTATCAAATTATATAAAATAAACCAATCTGTTAAAGAATGTCCTGCATAATCATATTTGCTTAGTTCTCTAAATCCTTTTAATAATTCTTGATATTTTAAATATAATTCTGGAGATGAATCTTTTCTAAGCATATCTATATTTGCCTTATATAAAGGAATATTCTAACTCTAATCATAAGTTTGTATTAAATTTTGAATAAAATTATTATGTTTAAATTCCTCTACATTTTTTAACATAGGTATTACATAATTTTCAAATACATATTTAAAAGCAGAAGGATTTCTTGCTACATTAATTGTTTTAGAAGTATTAACCTATTCTATTTCAAACTTTTTAGTAAGAGTTGTCCACCCCTCTTGTAACGGGAGTTTAAAATCTATTTTAGAAATAAAATTCTCTATTAATACTTCATCTAAAGCTTTTAATAAACCATCTTCATATTTAGGAGGAATAAATTTATATTTTTCTCTTAATTCTTTAGAAAATCTATTAAATAATATACTCTTTAAACTTAAATTTCCATCTATTATATTAACTGAATTAGCTATTTCAAACATAGCATTAAAATGTGGTAATTTATCAAAAATATAAAATACGTTTATTGAATGTTTTAATTTATTATAGTAATCGCTAACTAAATTTCTATATTTTGAATCATTTAACCATTTATCAACATTGAATCCGTTATTAATAATATCTTTAAATTTTTCTAATTCAAGAGAATTAAATAATGTCTATCCTTGTTTTAATTTTCTATTATACCCATCAAAGATTCCTTTTTCATTTTCAGCAGTAGACATAATCTAAGTTAAGAAGTTTTTAAATTTCGTTAGATTTTCTTTTGTAGTAGCAACACCTTGATTTATTCCTAGACCTCTTCCAAGATTGCTAAATTCATTAGCTCCAACTAATATATTTTTAAAGTCAATCATATTTTCATATACAGAATTTCTTATATTTCCTTCATCATCAGTATAAAAACCTTCATTATATATACTTGTTAGTTTTGCTAAAATAGATTCACTTAAACTACGATTTGCTCCTTTTAAATTTAACTTACTTAGTTCTTCTATTTTTTCATCTTCTGTTTTTGAAGAATCACTCCTAATATTGTGATATTGTGTTATATAGTTAAAGATATCTTTCATTTTAATATCCTAAAATAAAAATATATTTCCATTAGACATATCATTAATGAAAGATACAGTAGGACTTGTCATAAATTTAACTATATCACTTACCTCAAATCCTAACGTAGCTAAATATAAATGACACTTAGCCAAATTACTTCCAGAATTAATAACTGATAAAATTAATTCTTTAGCATTATCAGTTGCAGCACTAATATACTATGATAATACATTGCTGGGAGCAACTTTTGCTATTAATTTTAATTTTGTAGCAACCTATTCTAAATTTATATTAGGTAAAGTCTATAGTCTTTTTGGAACAATTTTTTCTATTATTTTTCCATTTTCTAACTATGTTTTTTCTCTAGCTACTCTATTTATAGTAATATCAAAGTCTACATATTTATCTTCTCCATTTTTTAATCCTTCTATTGTAGCAAATTTCCACATGAATGATGCCTTCTATCCATTTGCAGCAATACCTGTAACCTGTTTACCAGACATATTCTAATATTGCATTATATAGACTGTAGCAGGATTAAATAAATTTAGATCTATATCAGACTCTGGTTTAGCATCATTTAAAACGTTTAAGTCGATTGGAGTATAAGCTGAAAGAATATTTCCACTTTTTTGTATTAACTACTAGATATTAGAAGAAATATAGTTCTTTAATATATTCTCTTCGTCTACAACAGGTAATTTAGTAGATTCATGCTAATTCAGTTTATCTAATAATTCATTAGATACATTTAATTCAGTACTATTCTGAGAGTTTAATCGTTTTAATATTTTTCCAATAGCAATCAACTATTCTGCTGTAGAAGTTGCATTATTGTATTCAGATTCATCAATTATAATTCCAGAATCTGATTTAACATATGTTCTTTCTTGAGGTAATGGTAATGTTTCCGAAGCTTCTATATTTTCTAAAGAAGTTAAATCAAATAATTTTGACCATCCCAGATATCTACCATTATTATCCATAACTAATCCCATCATATATGATTTATCGATATCCAAGTCAGAACCTTGTAGGAACATCTAAAAATGACTAACAGCTGAAATATTACTTCCTATTCCAGCAAAACCAACAGTTTCCATCTACATGAATGACTATAATTCCTATGCTGGAATACGAGAAGAAGTAACATATAATGATTTTAAAAATGAATTATATCTTTCTATAGCATGCTGTTCTATAAATTCCTAAGTGTGTGAACTTAACTAAGAATTTATATATCTTGCCCATAAATCATTATATAATTTATTCTATTCTTCGGTAAATTTACGTTTATTTCTTCTTAAAAATGTAAAAACATCCACATCTTCAGGAATTTCTAAATCGAATTTAGCAAGTTCTTCTTTTGAAGGCTTCCATCCAGAATTAAGATATATTAAATCTCCAGTTAAACTACTCTAACTTCTTGAAAATACATTATTAACAAGATTTTTATAATAATCTTTTAAATTTCCTTTATAATCATATGAGAACTTTCTTATAATATCTTTAATTAATTTATATTTATTTGTTCTTATGATATCAGCAGGCTAAATAAAAAGATAACTATCAGATTCAAAAATATCCTAAATAATATTTTTTATAGCATTTTCAACTGTTTCACTATTTTTAGGATTATCGTCTAATAATAACACTTCCTGTAAAGCATTTCTATCAATATTATATTTAATAAATGCTTTTCCATTAGTTGGAAATATTTTATACTATGTTAAGAACTATACTCTTTTTAATATTTTTCCTCTATACTCAAATATATTTTTATCATTGACTTTATTTCCTTCTTTATCTTTAATTACATTTTCTGATTTATCAAACATATACTAATCTGAAACATCTAAATCTCTAGATATTTCAAATAATTTTCTATTATCATCGGACATTATGTAAACTCTATTTACAACTTTTCCTTTATTTACATTTTCTATACGTTTTGATGTAGTTTTCCATTTGTTTACTTTAGCTGTAAATAATTTCTTATGTTCAGTACTTCCATCTATAGAAATATAAATATTATCTTTATTATTTAAATTTCTAATTTGAAAATCGTAATCATATAAAGCACTATTTATAGGGTTGTATCTATCAAATTGATTTTTAAAATAATTTACTCCCTATTTTTTTATATCAGCTAAAGTGTCTCCTTCTTTAATTCCAAATAAAGTACGATAATTATATGACTATATAGTCTATGCAGCTCTTTTTTTAACATTAGTTATAATTAAATCACTTCCATCTTCTTGTTCGTAAAATCCTTCATCTATTTTAGTTACAAAATTCTAAAGTCTAGACTATAATTCATTAATTCTTGCACTATTCTTTTCATTAATAGCTTTAAATAATTCTCTATAAATCCAAGTGTTAAATAGATTAATACTTTTCTATTCTCCAGTAGTAGTTACATAAGTAAAATTAACTCTCATAGGAGCTAAATCTTTTGGCTTTCTATTATTTCTTTCAATACTTACAATATTAAGAATAGGTAATTTTAATTTCTATAAGTAAATTAATGGATTTTCTGTGAAATTATAATATTTAATAAGAGAATCTAAAGTTAAATCATAACTATACTCATTTCCAGCAGCATCCTTATATATTACTGTAACATTATCAGTAGGATTTAAAGAACTCAACTGATCTTTCCAATCATTGATAATTCCTCCATCATATACATTATCATTTTTAAAATTATGCTATAAATATAACTATATAACATCTTGATTAAATTGTTCTATATCTGAATAATCATCCTCATTTAATGAAGCAATATCAGTATTAGTTGATTCATTAATTGATTGATTCCAAATAATAGCTTCTTTTAATAAGTCTTCTCCTGTTAAATATTGAGTGGTTCCATCTTCTAATTGAGTTTCATAAGTCTAATATATTCCATAAGAAGGAACCATAATTTGTCCTGTTCCAGGGTATTTTCTTTTAATAGATTTTCTATTTAATACAGATGAAACAGTAGATAAAATATTACTATAAATATTAGGATCACTGAATGGAATTTTAAATTTATCATAAATATGAGAATCTGAAAGATTAAACTATTCTTTGATAATAGAAATTATAGAATTAGTTAATCCTGTTTTATTTCCACTTTTTATATTATTTATAATAATCCGTCCTATAACATCATATATTCCATCAAATTTATTTCTTATATATTCTTGTGTTCTAATAGCAATAGGATTTTTTGGATTATTTAATATAAATTCTTGTAAATCTTCATTTGATAATGTGTCTTTTTTAAGAACTTTCTTGATTTCTTTCTAGGTATCCTCATCTAAGTTATTAGGATTTAAAGAATTTAAATAAGCTTTTGTAACTTTTACTTCCAATTCAGAAGCTTTTATAGTTTGTCTACCCAAAGCTTTATATATTTCAAGTACTTCATCATGATAAATACCTGTTGCATCTAAGGCTGAAATAACTTGAGAAGTTTCAGTAACTTCGGCTTCGTCAGCATTATGATCAGCATCTAACTAAATTCCATATTTAGTAGTATCAAATATAGAATATCTTAATTCATCATCATTGAAATATGAGTCAGAACTATTTATATTAGATGCTCCATTTTTTATTGCCGACTAATTTATTATTACATTAATTAATTGTGTTTTTAATGGTTGTGTATAATAAGTCTAATTTACAACTAAATCTCTTTTAGTTGCTTGTTTATTTGCAATTTTTTCCTCTAATTTATAATAATTGTCATTTTTATATGTAACACCATTCATAAATGCAACTACAACATGATTAGAGTCTTCTCCATATATAAATCTTTTATTTACTAAGGATACACTATTTATTCCCCCAAATACCTTATGTAATTCAAATAATGAATCTATCGTATGAGTAGCATTTGAATGTATTTGAGGATTACTAGATATAAAATGATCACCCTATTCATTAAAAGAATGATATAATATTCTTTCTGTATTTACAATAGGAATTCCTTCATTATCAACTTCTTGTTCTTTTGTCCAGTATATTCCGTTCTATATTCCGAAATCTAATATTTTAAAATATTTAGTTCCTTTTTTATAATATAAGTCGTTTTCTCTTAATATTTTAGATTTAAATGTAAATTCATCCCAACCAAAAGCGTCCCAGTGTGTTAAATCAATTTTGCTATCCCATCTAAGATTAGTCATTTTCTTAAACATTCTATACATATTAATAGAAGCTCCTCTAGCACTATTTCTCATAATTTCATTTGTAATAGCATTAGAAGCATATTTTACTAATCTTCTAGTTCCGTATTTTGGTTCATCAATATCCCACAAAGGTTTTTTAACATGTCCACATTCACTTTCAGATAAAGATTTATTTTCTAATATAGAAGTAAATGGGTCCACCCAAGCTGATCCATCGTGAGCATCAATAGTTTTTGATTTAGAATATCCGTAATTCCCACTTAAATCATTTACTTCAGCCTAAACATCCTATATTACAGATACTTTATATTTATTTGCTATTCCGTCAATTCTATTCTAGTCAAATAATCTCATCGTACCTGGAATTGGAACTGTTCTTTTAAACTATGCATTATGTTCTCCAGATAATACCCGTTTTAAATAAGGTCTTATTTTTACTCTTATAGAATTTGCTATAGATCCATTATTTTGAGACGCAATCACTACATCTTCTAAAGAAATTGTATCCTTTTTAGTAATATTTTTAATATAGTCTTTTTCCTAAACGGATAATTTGCTCACTACTTTATTTGTAATATTACCAAGTGGTTTTAGTTTATGTACTAATTCATTTCCGGAAAAATGTAGTTTTACATTATTATCAATTAAATTATGCATATAGAAATATGTTTCTAATAAAGGATTTATTGTAAATATTTCTCCTTCCTATAATTTAATTTGATTTCCAGAAATAACATCAACAACTTTACCCTAAGAATTAGTAATTTTTCCTAAAATTAATAATCCGTTTTTAGTCCAAGCATTTGGATCAATACCTCGAGTTTCTAAATTCTTATCAATTGACTTCTTTATAGAACTTATAGGAAATATAGTATTTTCTTTTAATAAAGAATTAATAAAATTAAGTTTTTCCTCTTCCATCATATTATGAAGAGTTATCTAATTTCTATAAACATTATTTACAAGAAAATCTAATAATTCATTAGTAGAATTTACAGAGTTTACTTTTTCTCCATTTGCATTTATTATAGAACCTTTTCTATAATGTAAATCTTCATATACTTCAACTCCTGCATTATAAGCTAACTATATAAAATCATCAAAAGGATTTAATGAATTTTTACTTAATTCTTCAAATTGTTTATTTACGATATTATATACCTATATATCTGAAACACTTTCAGATATATTAAATATCTTACGATAATCATCAGCAATATTTTTATATAATTGTTTATAATAATTTCCTATTGTATCAAGTATTTTCTGTTCAAACTATTCATTTGAAACAATAAATGGATTCGATTCTCCTAAAATAGATTTTATATCTATTAATAAATTTAAGAATTTAGTTTTATCAGAATATGTTATTGGCTAACTTAACCACTATCCTTTTCCAGATAAAAAGAATTTATTATATATAGCATGATATAATAATTCAGAAGCTGTAAATTTAGAAACCTATTTAGAAGTTTTATCAGGCATAATTATTTCAGTATCTACAACTACAGTTTTAATTGCATTAGATTTTCCAATAAATAATAAATGTCCAACTGGAGTTTTCTTTCCTTTATTTTCCGGATTACTTCTATACTAAAATTCAAAATCTTCTTGTCTTAATAATTCGTCTTTAAAATCTGTATATGCTACAGAAGTATTAGGAATAGAATCATTATTAGCATTTTTAATAGTAGATTTATTATTATCTCCTAGAATAATAGTTCTTGCATCTCCCATATTATCTAATAGATTATTAGATGAAAATCCTAATAAAAAGTTTCCTTCTTTACTCTCTTCTATATATTTTCTTTTATCTTTTTTCGATAATCTATCAATTCCTTTCAAGTATGGATATCCTTGTTTAGAAATCCATTTATCCAATTCTTTAAATGTAAAGGTGTATCCTCGTTTTTTATCAAATTCATTATTTAAAAATAAAGAAGATAATAAATGTCCAGATTCTAATGTCAATAATTCTAGGGCATTATGGTTTAAATCATATAATATTCTAAATTCTTGAAGACCTAATTCATTAGTAGAATAATTGGTTCCGAATAAATTATCAAAAGTTTTTAATAACAACATAAACTCTAAATCTTTTCCATTTAATCCTTGATGTATTAATTTATTTCTCTTAGAAGGATACATTATATCGTTTAATTGCTATGAAAAATACTAATTAAAATCTATTTGAGTTCCATTAAAGAATATTTCAAATGATTTAGTAGAATCAGATATATTAAATATTCCATCTACTTTATCTCCTTTAGATTTTATTAAAATTTTATTATTTCCAACTTTAAAAGAAATATTTTCTCCAAAATTAAAATCATATGAATGTAAAGTTTCTCCAGCAGATGCTATGTTTTTACTATTTTTATTAATAGAATATTTTATCTAGAACCTATTTTGATCAGCATAATATTTAGATTTTTCTTCTCCAATCCATTCTTCTTTATTCTAGTCATAACGAAAGACATAATAATTAAGATCTTGAGTTGAATTTAAAGTTCCAAAAATAGCTTGAGTAATAGAATAATTGTCAGTTACACCTTTTGATTTAAGAAAATCTTGTTCTATGTAATATACTCCAGGTTTTGTTAAAATACGTTTTCCAGATTCATCTGTATAAAATCCTTTATCAAAAATATAATCATAAACTGAAACATATACATTCCAATCATTATCAGATATTTTATGATTTTTAACGGACCTTTCCATTAAACGTACTTTTGCATCTATTTTGCCATCCAATGCTTGTTTGTCAGCGTTTTTTATATATTCAAGAATTATTTTCCACGCTTCTACTGGATTAGTTTTTAATAATTGTTGAGCTTTATATAAAGAACTTGTTTTATCAGTTACACTCTAAACAAGATTTTTTAACTTCATAAATGAAATTATAAAATCCTGTTTAGTTAAATATCCATATTTATTTATAAGTGGAATAGTTTCAATTGCCATTACAGAAAAATTTCCCATTTCTGCTATTCCATCACTAATTTCAGAATGCCATCCACTTTTTAAATTAATATTTTTTCTATTGATATTATATTTATACTAAACTTCCCCATCTCTAGTATAACTTATAGGAGATGGTAAATCATCATTAACATATATATATTTAGGTAATGTCTATTTTAATATCCTATCAAAATACATTATTCCTACATACGCTTGAACAGCTTCTAATAAAGTATTTTTTTGTTTATTACCTAATATTTTATTGTGAAAATTTGCTTCTAATATATCCTAATAGTTAGTATTATTTATACAATAATTATAAAATGCATTTAGCACATCGATATATCCAGGATTTATTCTATATTGTCTATTACTTTTGCCTTCCTAAATAAACATATTAGTTACATCTTTAGGTAGAGATATATTATTTTCCTACATATATCCTACAATCTATCTATATAACTAATTCATAAATTCTGTAATAGACTAATTTAAAGTAGCTGTATCATATACAATTCTACTTTTCTTAACAGTTTCATCAATATGAATTATAGTTTTATCTTTTAACTAATGTTTAAATTCTTGTAAAAAATGAGATTTTATTGCATAATTATCATTAAACAATTCGTCTAAAGCATCATTTAATTCCAATGCTTTTTGTTCTTCTATAGATATTACTTTAGATTCTGGAAGTTCTGCCTCGTTTTCAGAATCTTCATTTACAGTAATTGTACTAGTTAAATAATAAGACTACAACTTTGATACAAGTTCATCTTTTTTAAAATTAATTTCTTGTTCCTCTAAATCTTCAACTACCTTTTCTATAAATTTGTTTATACTTTCCTCAAACTCACTAGGATTAGTACTTAAATTTTTAGATAAAGAAAACTTAATATTTCCAGAATTATCTCTATTATATTTATTAGTAATTATTTCTACTAATGTATCTATAGAAGGATTAGAATCCCTTTCTACAGGGATTCTAATCTCCTAACTTGAATAATTATTAATTATACATATTCTTTTACTCATGATAATATACAATAAGGATTGTCTTTAATCTATTCTAACTAATCTATTAGATCTAATTCGTCAAGATTAGAAGAATTTATATCAAGTTTATTTATTAAATTATTAATCTTTTTAATGAAATTAATTTCATCATACTCATTTGACATTTTCTATCCTTTAGTTATTTCATTATATTTTTCTAAAGTTTCAGGATAATTTTGTTCAAGATAATCTTTTACTGCTAATAAATTAAGAGTACCTTTTTCTTCATTTACTTTTGCCTCAAAAGTTATTTTATTATCTTTTATATCCATATTATGTCTAATATTATCTATAACTATATATTTTGTAGTTCCTTCTATTTCAAATCTTAAGTTTTTCCCAGAAATTTTATCTATATCAGAAACTTTAAAGAAACGAACTTTTCCGGAATCTATTTCTATTTTATAATAACTGTTTAAGAAAGTATCAATATCTGTAGCATCAGTATTATTTATTACTTTTGAAAGCCTATTTTCTAATTCTTCATTTATAGTCTCTTCTATTTCCTCTACTGTTTCACAATTTTCTATTAAATTAAATGGAATAATACCTTGAAGTTGTTTTTTGATTGGATCTTCTTCATCATCCTACTGAACTTTAACTTCTTCCTTTTTAACAGTTTTAGATTCTATTGTAAAATAAACTTTAGGAGAAGTTGGAACAACATCGGTTAAATAATATTTTCCACTAATGATTATAGGTCTATATCTTTCTCCATTAGTGTCCATTCTTTGTCCTAAAATTGGATCAACAAAAAATCCATAAGGGAATAAAGCAAAATCTGCATGATCAGGATTATTTTTAAGAAAGTCATTAGCTTCTCCAGTATAAGTACTTCCATGAAAAGCAATGTTAAACAAATTAATTAATCGTCTATCTCTTACTTTATCATTAACAACAGTACCGTCTGGTTTAATAGCTCCTTTAAATACTCCAGGAATTAATTCTTTATTCGAATCTGCATTTACTAAATCACCTAATCCCCCTTCTAATATTTTTAGATAATCTATAAATTCTGCCTCTCCGCTAACAGTTTCTATTTGAAAAGCATAATTATTATCTTTATTTGTAGTATAATCTTTAAATTTTTCAGAAGGATTAGACATTCTGGATGTAGCTTGAATGTTTTTAACTATTTGTACTATAGATAATGGAATAGCTTTTAATAAATCGGCTTTAGCTACATTTACTTCCACGTAATTATCTCCATCCTATAGTTTTATTACCATTTTACCACGTCTAGCCTTTTTAACCCAGTTATCTTCCTCTTTTTTCCAATCTTCGTCTGAAACCTTATAGTTTGTTAGCTTTCTAACATCTAGACCCACACTTTCTAAATTTGGTAATATTTTATCTAAAACTTCTTTAAATAAATTTTCAACTGTAGTTAAATATTGAATAGCTAAGTCTGGATTTATATATATTCCATTTTTTCCATCACTCAGTTTTCTAACATAAGCTCCTGTTGTTTGATTCCATCCTAATTTTATAGGACTCTTAATATTATCATTAAATTCCCTAAATTCAAATATTTGTTCTTTTGTTAAATTTTCCTAAATTTTATCTTCATTAGAATTTAACCATGTTTCAAATTCTTCTTTAGTAATATTTTCTTTTTCTTCTTCTTCCTTTCCAGTATTTTTTTCAGTATTAGCTAACTAATATAGTCTGTCTTCTTCTTTAACTATTTTAATTAATTCATCAAGATTTTTATATTTCTATTTTGAAGGTTCTACTAAATTATATAAATTAGCTCTAAAGTTCCATAAGGCTGTATACATTCTTACTCCCATTGGTATTAAATCAAATGGAAATGTGAATTTCTTATCGTTTACAGTATCAACATTAAAAGAACTTCTATACTTATCATTAAATAAAGATTCAAAACTTACACCTGCTGAATCTAGAAATATTTTCCGTACTCTAACTGGTTTATTTGGATCTTTTTGCTAATCATCCCATTCATTTAAAAGTTCATCTGGACTAAATCTTCTTACACTACTTACTAAAATAAAAGGTTTTCCAATATTTTTTTCATTAGTATCTGAATCACTCGGCATTTGTGTATAGATAGGACTAGTAACATAATACTTAGTAAGAAATCTATAAATTGATTTACTACTATTAACTTCTTCTAATCTAAATTTGCCTGGAATAGTAATTTCTTCTCCAGATTCAGAATCTTCTATAGTATGTTTAACTCTTCTTAATCCATTAAACCCTTCAAAATAAGGAGTGTTTATTTCTATTTCATTTGTAGTTGAATCAATATTATTTAACCAAGTTTTATAAGCTTCTACTTCTGCATTTATATTATTAATTAATGATTCTAAAGAAGTATTTGATGGATCTTTATCCAAATTTCTCTATAATTGTTCTTTAGTAATCTCCTAATGAAAATTATCAGGATCTGCTACAAATCCTAAAGTTATTATATGTTCCTAACCATCTACATCAAACCTCATTTGTAAAGTATAGATTGTATCATCTTTAGGAGGTTTCTAATTCTATTCTATAGTTACAAATTTATGTATTGCAGGATTATATTTTTCTCTTACTACATAATATCTAGCATTTTTTAAATTCTATTCATCCTTAATAGCAATTTTAACATCAATTGGTAAGTTATCAAATCCATCATTATTTAAAATATTACTTTTTAAATGCATGTATAAGTCTACTAATTCACCTTTCTTTTTAGGATCATTAGTATTTTCATTTAAAAATATTCCTACATCTCTCTTTTGTCCAGCAATCCAAGTACCATCATCGTTTGTCTATACTCCTAAAATATTAAAATTAGTGTAAGTGTGTATTGGTAGTGTTCCTGTCACAGGAATAGATTCTTTCTTTTTAACTTCTTTTTCTCTGTTTTCTGACTCATCAAGAGGTTTATTTAAAGGATTTTTTATTCCAGTTTCTACATTGATTGCTTCTTTTGGATTAGCTTTCTATATTTCTTCACCATTATTTTCTTCTTCGGATTCGGGATTAAGTTGTAAATTATTTAATCGTTCTAATTCTGCATTTATAAAATTATCAATAGATTCTTGATTAAATTGAACTACATCTGTAGAATAAGATTGATCTTCAGAATCACCTATTATTGAAGTTAATCCGTTATTTATAATTAAAGAGCCATTTCTACTTCTAGTAATAATAGTATATAATTTTCTCATAAAATCAAGAACCTCAAATGGATCATCTTTATTAAATTTAGTAATATCAACATTAGAAATAACATAATCAGATTCTTGCCCTTGAATAGTTTCTAAAGATTCTGCTTTTGTGACTTTTCCCTATTCCTTTAATTTTCTAAATGTTTCATCAGTTTCACTTCCTATATATAAAACAGTTCCATTAAGTTTTTTAATCTAATCATCACTTATAGAAGTAACAATCTAATCTCCTGTAATACTTTTAGAATGATGTCTTAATCTAAATCTTTTAAATTCTTCATTTACTAAAAATTTTCTATAAGCTTCTGTTTCATTTGACTTGTCAGTATCTCTTAGATTATCCTCTAAAAAACTTAATATTTTCTAATTCTAATATTTCCAAATATTTGCATCACGTAAAGATATAGACAATTTAGGTGCTCTAAAAGCTATTGTATTTTCTCTAGAAATATTAACTCCTTCTCTAGAATCTCCATTTTGATTTTCATCTCCAGTAAATAATAAAGAAACGTTATTTTTTTTAGCCCAATTACAAATAGCCTAAATTTCTGCATTTGAAAATAAAGTTATTTCATCAATTACTAATTGTTGTGGAGCATCTTTTGTAATTGGAACATTTAGTCCAGAAACATCTACATTATCTCCACTTTCATTATCAATACGTTTTAATAATTCCGCTTTTTTAAGATTAGTTAAATCCGAATAAAATTGTCCATATTGATCTTCGAGAACTATTCTCATTAATTCTTCTTTAGATTTTCCTTCTACTTCTCCTAATTTTTTTAGTTGGTCAACCTAAGTAGAGGTTGGGCCAGACACCCATGCTCCTTTTTTAATAATTCCTTTTGCTACAACAGATGTTTTTCCGCTACCTCCAATTCCAGTAACAATTGTAGCATTATATAAAATTGGATTTTTAGACTTAGTTTCTTCTTTAAATATTTCTAACATACTATTCACAAAATCCATGTTATTTTCTTGAGCTTTTTTGATTCTCATAACATGTTTTTGCATAGATAAAGGAGCAATGCCCTTCTTATTTTCATCTCCTTTATTTTCTTCAATAAATTTTTTATAATCCTAATAGAAATTATCTGGATTATAAGACATTGCAGCTACTATATATATAAATTTATCATAATCAGTTAAATTTTCTAGATTTAAATCTAATTTAGATATTTTTTGAGTAACTGCTTTGTTTAAGTCTATAATTTTAGAAATTACTTTAAATAAATCAGAACGAGAAATTCCTCTTTTTAATGCTTTTTGAGTATTCCTATAAAGACATCTTTCATATTCTAATACATTCTCAAAACTATTTCCTTTATCAACAAATCCATCAAGTAAATTTGTTCCATCTGGTAATTCAAAATGTGGTAAATTTTTACTGAAAAAGTCTTCTTTTATTTTTTCAAACTTAGTATCAAATTCAGTAAACATTTTTACTTTATTTACCTGATTATTTCTAGCTCTTCGAATCCACACATCAATTTCCCCAAGATATTTGTTTAAACTCTATTTATATACTTGAGCAATATCATAATCAAGTTCTATAAGTTCTTTAAACTCTTCTTTAATTTGATCTCTATGTGTACGAAGCCATTCGTTAATAGTTTTATTATAAGGAAGAGGATTATTATATCCATCCTCTTCAGAAGCAGCTATAATTATAGCTTGTGCTAATTGTATATATTTTTGAGCTTCTTCTAAAATTTTTATTTGATTATCATTTAACTAAAAATCATTTATTGAATTTAATTCATCAAAATTATCCTATATAGTCTAAAGAGTTTCTTCAATTCCTGAAAAATCTTCACCTAAATTAGTTACTAAAGATTTTAATAGTTTAATAGTTGGATTTAAATCTTTAGAAAGCTTCTTTTTTAATGGTTCTAACTAAGAATAAAATCCATCTCTCTTAATAGAATCTATAATCTAATCAAATTCCTTCCTATATTTATTCTATTCATCTTTAATAGTTTTTTCAAGAAAATCATAACTATAAGCTATTATTTTATTAGGATTTATTTGAGAATCAATCTCTTGTAAAATGTTTATTAATTCTTTAGGATCAGATATTTCATCTCCTTCTTTATGTTCAGAGTAGTCCTAAGATAAAGTTACAGAATCTCCTGTAGAAATAGCATTCTAAATATTAACTTTATCAACTAATATATTAGCTTCATTTATGGCTAATCCTTCATAAATTACGTCTTCTATATCTAACTATTCTCCATTTGATAAATTATGTAACCAATCTAAGGCTAACTATACAGTAGAAAATCCACTTTCATTATATAAAGTATCGTCAATAATTCCTAATGCTGTATCTCCCTAATTTTTAGCAGATTCATTTAATTTAGATTTAATTTTTTCAGATATCTAATCCCAAATCTAATCTGTATTAGATAAATCATCGTTTAATCCTTTTATAATGTCTGAAATATCAGAAATTTGTTCCATCCATTTATAGAAACCACGTGTAATAATATCTTTACTTCTTTCTCCTAATTGAGCCATTAAATAACGATATGTATTTGTATCTATAACAGATGTAATTGCATTAATTTCTCCTAAAAGCTTCTTATTATCTCTATTAATTTGCTAAGCAATAAGAGCTTGTCTTCTTTTTATTCTTAGATTAAACTACTAATCTGTTTCTCCATCATATTTTTTATTTCTATGTTCATATTCTTCATCAGATTCTCCTATAGAAGATTTAGTCCATTCTGGAATTATAACATCAGATAATAAAGATTCATCTCCAATATCACTTTTAGTATATTCAGATAAAGATACTTCTTCTTTAATTTTATCTTGTTCATCCTCTTTTAAATTAGAATTTCTTCTATCTATTTCTTCATTTAAATTTTCTATTTGTTCATAAATATATTTATCTAATTTATTATCGGACGACTCAGCTAGAATTTTATTATATCTTTCTATTTCAATATCAAGTTCTTCGTCTGTCATAGATTTAAAATAAGGACTTCTTCTCTTAATAGTTCTTTCTCCAGATTTTTCAAATCCTAAAGTTCTAAATCTATTTAATCCAGCAATTCCTCCTTGAGTTATAGCTCCTCTAGTAGATAAAATATCTCCTTCTGGAATTAGTAAAGAAGCGGCTTGAAATAATCTCTATTTCTAGCGTTCATTTAAAGATGTAGAGCTGTCTGTTTTAAAATGAATACTCCACATTCTATCTTCATCATCTTTCACAAGTTCAAAGAAATTATGTGGATCCTCATTAAGATATAGACCGAATGCTTTATTTGACTTACTAGGATCACTTTTCCAAGGTTTATCATATTCATCAGTTTTAACAACTCCTAACTCTTTAAGTAAAACTTCTTTTTCTTCAGGAGTGATGTTTCTTAATCGAATATCATTACTATTTTCTACTATTTTATATTTTGCTAATTTATCAAATATTTCTTTCCATTTTCTTACATCATCTTTATTTATATCTGATAATATAGACATCATTTTATTTTCAGTAGAATCAAATAATTCAAAAGCCTAAGTTAAATCTAAGTTTCTAGAATTCTTCTTATATTCTTCCCAATCTTTTTTAGATTCTTCTTTTTCAGCTTGAGTTAAATCCTAAGGATTTTTCTAATAAACTAATCTAACGTAACGATTATAATTAATTGGAAGAAGTAATCCACTTATATTAGGATTCATAGCAAATAAAGATTTTCTAAGATAATATCTAGAACCTTCTCCGTTAAATTCTTCTTTTCTCTGATTTAATTTTTCTCTATTATTCTATAATTCTAATAATTTTTTATTATACTGACTATCGGGATTTCTTTTTTCCTCATCGGATGTATTTTTATCTAATTCTTCTATAGCTACTTCATTTTCATATATATCCTAAACAATTCTTTGGTATTCTTTAAAATATCCAGACATATAAGTAGCCTCCTTTAAAGATTCACTATCCTCTAGATTCATTAATTTTTCATCAGATAATAACATTCTTTCAAAAAGTTTATCATCTGAAATATTTAGTTGATTTCCGTTTATAATATTATCCATCTGTAATAAGGATTGTCTTACAGATTTCCATATAAAGTCATTTTGAGATTCTTCATTATCTTTCTTAGTTAAAAAGGCTTTCTATTGTGTATCAGGATCTTCTGAAGTATTCATTGATAATGTAGTACTTCCCCACTCTCCTTTTTTATGCATCTTTTCACCTTCTTCTAATAAAGACTAAAGTTCTCCATTTCGTACAAAGTATAAAAACTCATCACGAGAATTTTTATCAGCTTTACTCTTTGGATGTTTTATAGCATCAATACCATAAAATAATCCTCCACCAATAGCTCCTCCAAGTAAAGACATTAGATATCTATCTCCCATGTTTTCCCAAGCACCTATATCTTTTTGAGAAAAATATCCAAACTATCCTCCTAACTAATATAGTGATTTTACTAAATCTGTAACAAGTTCTTCTGATACTTCTTCTAAGCCTTCACCTATAGATTTTCCAAAAAATCCTAATGTCTATTCTTTTATTCCAGTATGATAATCTTTCAGAAATTTTTTAGAGGATTCTATTCCCTTTTGTATAAAATTTAAAGATTTAGATGGAGATTCAGGAGCTTTTGCCATGGCCTAAATTATAGGATTAAGTTCTTTATTTTTAAAGTCTTTAAAAGCTTGTCTAAATATTTTAGCTTGATCTTTATCATTAAAAAACATTTCTCCTAATCCCAAATATTTATCAACTGCAAACATTCCTAAAGTTGAGCCTAATGCAATTCCAGCAGCCTCTTTTTTAGTAGCCCCATGTTCAAGAGCAGATTCATAAGCATCAGTATTAGAAATTATAGCCATATAAGCAAGCGATAAATCCTAACCTAATTTTAATCTATTTTCAAAAGCTTTTCTAGCAGCAGGCATATATTTATTCATTGCAGTCTAGCCAACTAAAGTATTAAGCCATTTATCATCCACCATCATAGAAGCAAAATCGTCAGCTTTATCTATTCCAAGATAACGTAATCCCTAATTTGATTCAATTACTCCTTTATCAATATTTGTTAATATATTCTTTCCCTATTTTTCATATTCTAAAGCAGCTTTTGCTTTTACAGCATTAACTAAATCTTTTCCTCCGTTTCCAAGTCTACTTATGCTTTCGGCAATAGCTCTTTGCTATCCCCACTACATAGCAACATCTGAAATTAGATTTCCAAAATTTTCAAACGAAAAAGTCTTTTCTCTTGAATATTCAGATGTTCCAGAAGTAAATTTCTATCCCCAAGCAGCTAATGTATTTAAGGTTTCACTATCCTTAGTATTTCCAGTAAGTAAACCTGTCATTTGATATAACATTGGTAAAGATTTAGCCAATTCTTTTGTTACAAAAAATCCATTATATAATAATGATGCTTCTGGGCCAAGAAATATCATAGGAGCAACTAAAGCTAAATTTTTAGCAATAACTCCTCCTGCTGATTTCTAAATATCATCAGAATCAAAGAAATCAAATTTATTTAAAGCCGAGTCTTCAGGAGTTAATATGTCTCCAACAGATAAAACACGTTTTCCTACCAGGGAACGTCCTCCTAAAGTTTCATAATAATATTGTCCATCATTTCCTATTTTATTTTCTCCTTTATAATGCTATACTAACTAATTTGTTATAGGATCAACATGAACTCCGTCTTCTTCATACTAGGCAATTACCAAAGGTTCAGAAAATAAATTTTTTATAAATTTAATAGGGTTTCTAAACAGAGAGCTATCTTCAGGAGATTCATTTATAAATTTGCCTTCTGAATAATCAAAAATTCTTTTAGATTGAGCTAGCTCTTCAGCAGTTTTAGTTTTTTCTCCTACTAAACCTTGTCCTGTAACTCCTTTCGAAGTATGTTCTGCATTTAAAACTAAATCTACTCCTATTTTAGGTTCAACAACATTATTTTTTAAAGATTTTCTAAATGTATCCCAAAATCCATACTAATAATTATCAATAAGATTTTCTGATGAAAAATTATTAAACTTTTCTAATTGTTTATTATAATAATCATCAAATTTCTACTTACTAAATTCTCCATTGTTATCTTGAAACATTGGATTATTAGTAATAAAAGAACTTTTTAAATATTCATCCTTAGATAATAACTATGTATTATCTAAGGACAAATCTAATATATTTTTAAAATCAGTTGCCGTAAAATCAGGATTATTTAAAGAAGCAACTATCCAATCATTCTATTTCATAACTAATTTGAATTAGCAGTTTTAGCTGTAATTAACTTCTAATAATTCTAATATTCAGAAGCTAATTCTCTTGCATCATCTCTTTTTAAAGTATCATTTCCGATTTGAGCCGATAATGGATCATTATTTAAAGGAATAAACACGTTAGCGTGGTAAATATCGTCCCATCCTCCTTCAAATAAGAATCCTAATCCCCAATCATTAATATCTACTCCATATTTCTATACTTTTCCATCTAGTCCTTTTATACTTAAAGCATTATTTATTCTATCTTCCAATGCTTTATTCGGATTAGATATTTTCTCTACATATTTAGAATTTTTATTAAATTTAACTCTATCTGTACTATAAGCTTCTACTACCATAAATTGTCCAAGCATAGATGGGTCTAATTCCATATTTCCAGTTAATAAAGAATCTAATCCTTTCTATTTTAAAATAGAAGCTAAATTCTTTTTAAATAAATCACTTGTCCAATCTATAGGAGTAGTTTTGGAAGCTTCTTTTATTGCTTCATCAAAAGAATCCTTAATATTAAAATTAACAACTTTATGTCCGTTTTCATATTTACAAGGAAGAGTTACAACAGTAGCTCCTCCTCCTACTGAGAACATAATATCCTTTAAGTTTTCTGGATTAATCACCTAGTCTCCAAATGTAATTCCTAATCTACTATCAAGTATTTTTCCTATTTCACTTTCGGCTAACATTCTATCAATACTCATATCAGAAGTTACATTAGGCAACTAAGAAATATATCTAGAATCTAATGAATATAATTTAGTATTATCATCTTTAGTAATTAATGAAAATTCTCTAGGAATTCCTATTTCTCCCCTCTAAATCATATCATTAAATGTTGCTTTAGAACTATCACTATTATTTCCTTTACTCTTTCCTTCAGAATCTTTAGCAGCTTTTCCAGTAACAGCATCAAATGTAATACTCTATGTAGTACTGTCACC